>JAEPEX010000068.1_pt1 | contig 33340 bp, 44 predicted proteins | sample 9130951 | NCBI WGS metagenome assembly JAEPEX01 (sample SAMN17228542, study PRJNA684324) | microbial mat metagenome | biome: saline marsh[ENVO:00000054]; feature: microbial feature [ENVO:01000007], biofilm[ENVO:00002034], sulphate-reducing...; material: estuarine water [ENVO:01000301]|estuarine... | reverse complement strand
GCTATTCGATCAGTCCGGCGATGGTGTTGAACATGGTGGGCGCGGGGTCGAAGTACCCGTTCGCCTACAAGGATGCCGGGCAACTACCTTTCCGGAGGGGCGTCCTACCGGCTGCACCTGCCGCCCGACGTGCCGGCAGAGAACTTCTGGTCGGTGACGCTCTACGATGCGGAAACCGCCTCGGGCCTCGACAACGGCCAGCCCTACCCCTCGATCGGCTCGAACGACGACCTGGCCTACAACGGGGACGGCTCGGTTGATCTATATTTCGGACCGGAACTGCCCGACGGCGCGCCCGAGACGAACTTCCTGCGCACCGTGCCCGAGAAGGGCTGGTTCACGCTTATGCGGCTTTACAGCCCCGGTCAGGCGTTCTTCGACCAGACCTGGCGACCGGGCGATTTCGAGAAACTGAACTGACAAGCGGAGGAATACTCTCATGAAAATCACCACCATCGTAAATGGCGCGACCGCGCTCGCTCTTCTGATGGCGCTGCCATTTTCCGCGGCAGCGCAGACGACTGTCGATACCCGCATCGGGCCGCTGGAATTCACTTTTGACTGGGAAAACGGTTATCCGACCGACGAAACCGTGACGAAGCTCTACGACGAACTTGATTTCCAGCGCGCATCGCAAACATACATCTGGGCGCTTCCTTTTGTCTCTACAGCGCAGTTGAGGCACATGTACCTTGATTTATTCAAGGCCAGCACAGGCTCGATCGTCGTTCTGGATACCTTCGATCGCAGGTTTGGGTACCTGACGGCCAACAACGATACCTTTTACTCGACTGCCTGGGTCGACATGGGCCGATGGGCCGGTCGTGGTGGAGTTGCCAGAGGGTATCAACGCACGCGGTGCCGCCCATGACATGTGGTGGATGGAAATCGCCGCCATGACCAAACCGGGAAAGTACCTTTTTATCCCACCTGGTACCGATGTTCCAGAGGATACCGACGGCTTCACGGTTCTGCAGGCACCACACAATAATTTCTTCATTGCGTTGAGGTTGTTCGACGAGGACGACGCGGCAAAGCTGGAAACCACCAAAAAGATCAAAATCTACCCCTTCAGTGAACGTAACAACGCGCCCGAGATCCGCATCGTATACGCGACGAGCAGCCGCACTTCTCGGCTCAGCCCAGAGGGATGGATTACTGGAAAGCGTTGCGGCCGCTATCGACCGTGAACCGGTCGCTGAGCGTGACCGGTTCTTTATGGCCTATCTGGCACGCTAGGCATCGAGAAAGGGAAACCGTTCAATCCAAATGAACGCCAGGCAAGAATTCTGACGGAAGGTGCTGAGATTGGCGAGATGATGACCAAGGCAATCCAGGGCGCGCGGCGGATGCCCCAAGCCGTGTATCGCGAAGGGTCGCGCTGGGAGGTCGCAACGACGGCCAATCCCAACCAGCGGACCGAGTACTATGACCAGATCGACGGCAGAGCGGCTTGGCTTTACGAGGCTATTCTCAACAACGAGGCGATGCGCTCGACTAAGCCCGGCAACACTCAGGTTTACCTGGCGACCTACAAGGATGCCGACGCGACTGGCTGGACGGCGGCAAGAACTATGTCTTGAACGTGCCCCAAATCCACCTGCCGCGGTCTTCTGGTCTGTTTCGGTCTACGACGTGAAAATGCGGACGTTGATCAAAACGGATCTGAAGAAGCCGACGGTCGGCTCTATACAGGGTTTTGACGAGAACTCAGACGGCTCAATTTCGATCTACATCGGTCCTGATGCACCCGAGGGCAAGGAAAGGAATTGGATCCAAGACCATACCTGAGCAGGGATGGTTCCCATACTTCCGGTTTTACTCGCCCACTGAACCGTTTTTTGACGGCACTTGGGTGTTTGCCGGACATCGAGAAGGCGTCCGGTGACTGAGCTCTGACGTCGCAAGCGAGAGGAGATCGTCCGTGCTGCTTGAACTCTTGAGCGGTCTCCTCTCGGCAGCCGTTCTATCGGGCGCGGCGTCGGCGGAGTCCGATCTTGGCGCCGCCGTTCAGAACCCGATCAGTTCGCTTATCAATGTGCCGCTGAAGTTCACCTTCGACAACGGCGCGGCGAACGGGGATGCGGGTTCCTGAACATCCAGCCGGTGAACTGCGGACAGAGGACTATTACAACGTCGTCCGTCCGGCCGGCGGACCGGAGTGGACAATCGGGTTCACGGTGCAGTTCCTGTTCCGAAATCCTGACGGCGCGCGTTCGAGGGGGAGTGTTCCGGTCTCGATCCACCCTGAAGGACAATCGGATCCGCCGGCCTGCAAAAGGAGAGTGAATGGCCATGTCCAGAAGTCGCAATTCTGTCGGCTTCCGCAGAGCCATGTTGTCCGTCTTGTTGTGCGGTGGCTCTGACAGCATCACAGGCCGCAACAGGCCTTGCCTGCACGGGAATTCGCCTGGTCGCTGAGGACGGGACGGTCGTCTACGGTCGCACCATGGAATGGGGCGCTTTCGATCTCAATTCACGCGTGGCGATCATTCCACGGGGCTATGCGTTTGCCGGCCTTACACCGAGGCGATAACGGCAAGACCTGGAGGCTAAGTACGGGCGGTTGGCACTCGACATGCTTGGACACGACTGGTTCGCCGATGGTATGAACGAAGCCGGTCTCGCGGTCGGTCTGTTCTACCACCCGGGGTTCGCGGAATACCCGGAATACGATCCTGATCAGGCGACAAGACGATCAGCCCGATGGATTGTCGTCGGCTATCTCCTCACCAGTTCGCCACCATCGAAGAGGTCCGTGGGGGACTGGAAGATGTGCGCATCGCAAACGTGCTCGAGGCACTGGTCGGCATACCGGATTCCGCACATTGGATGGTGACGGAACCCTCCGGCGCGTCCATTGTCATCGAATACGGCGAACGGGCAGGTCCGGTTCTTTGAGAACCGGCTGGGCGTGATCCACCAACGCCCCGACCTACGATTGGCATTTGACCAATCTGCGCAACTACCTGAACCTGTCTGCCGTCTCTCTGCCGGCGCTTTCCATCGCCGAGATGGACTTCGGCCCCGCTGGGGGCCGGGCAGCGGCATGATCGGACTCCCAGGGGACAACACCCCGCCTTCCCGGTTCGTCCGCGCCGTGGCGTGGACTCAGACAGCCCGACCAACGCCCACTTCGAGCGAAACCGTGTACGAGGCCCTTCGCATCCTCGACAATTTCAATCTTCCGTTGGGCGCGGCCGAAGGGTCGGGCGCAGCCGCCAGCGATCTTGAAGGCATGCGCAGCTCGACCATATGGACATCGGTCTGGGATCTGGAGGCGGAGGCGCTGTACTTCCATACCCAGCACAACCGGCGTCTTCGAAAAGTGAGCGTCGATGGTCTCGAGTTTGATAACGACAGCATCCGCCATATCCCGCTCGAACGGGAAAAGGCGCAGGATATCGAGGATCTGACTCCGGGGTGGTTGAGGCGGCAGCGCCATGGGCTGCGAACGGCAGTTGACAACTAGTGTTCCCCACCTGACGGAGGATTCCATGCGGCGGCTGGACGTGCCAGTGTCGGGGCATGAGACGCAATGACATCTGCCTGTACCTGAGCCCTGACGACCGAGTTGAACTCCAATCGCTCGTCACCAACCGGAACACCCCGCGCAAAGTGGTCTGGCGAGCGCAGATCGTGCTGGCGACGGCGGACGGTCACGGCACGGTCGAGATCATGCGGCGCGCCAACACGTCAAAACCCACGGTCTGGCGCTGGCAGGCACGCTATCTCGAAGAGGGCGTGGACGGGCTGAAGCGCGACAAGACCCGCCCCTCCCGCGTGCCGCCGCTGCCGCGGGAGACGCGCCTGAAGGTGATCGCCAAGACGGTGCAGGAGAGCCCGCCCAACGCCACCCACTGGACCCGGAGCCTGATGGCCGAGGCCGTCGGCATTTCGGCCTCGAGCGTGGGCCGCATATGGGCAGAGGCGGGGTTGAAGCCGCATCAAACGAAGTCCTTCAAGGTCTCAAACGACCCGATGTTCGAGGAGAAGGTCACCGACATCGTCGGGCTCTACCTCGACCCGCCGGAGCGGGCGGTGGTGCTCTGTGTCGACGAGAAGTCTCAGATCCAGGCGCTCGACCGGACCCAGCCGGGGCTGCCGCTCAAGAAGGGTCGCGCGGCCACGATGACCCATGATTACAAGCGCCACGGCACGACCACGCTGTTCGCGGCGCTCGACGTGAAGTCGGGCCGGGTGATCGGCGAATGCCAGCCGCGCCACCGGGCCAAGGAATTCCTGAAGTTCCTGCGCCGCATCGACCGGCATGTGCCGAAGGCGCGCGAGGTGCATCTGGTGCTCGATAACTACGCCACCCACAAGACGCCCGAGGTGACGGCGTGGCTGGCGAAGCACCCGCGCTTCCGAATGCACTTCACGCTGACAAGCGCGTCATGGCTGAACATGGTCGAACGGTTCTTCGCCGAGATCACAACGCGGCGCATCCGGCGCGGCAGCTATGCCAGCGTCGGCGACCTCGAGGCCGCCATCTACGACTACCTCCTCCAGCACAACACCAGCCCGAAGCCCTTCACCTGGACCAAATCGGCCGAGGACATCCTCGCCCGCGAGCGCCGAGCCCTGAACGCCCTCGATGAAATCAGGGGAAATCGGTAGCATGTGTCGAGCAACGCGCGAAAGTTGGTGATGCTCTGAGGGGCGGCATATCATGGCGGTGTCGAAGCGCCGTCAATTCTCAGCCGAGAAAGGGATATGCCACATGTCGGACGATACCATCGCCAAGCTGCCGGGTCCATCCGGGAATTCGCCGGACCCGCTGACCGACGTCATTCGAAGCGGGGCGCGCAAACTGATCGAGCAGGCGATCGAGGCGGAGCTGGCGACGCTGCTGGCCGCGTTCGCAGACCATAAGCTCGAGGACGGACGAGCGAGGCTGGTCCGTCATGGCCACCTTCCAGAGCGCGAAATCCTGACCGGGATGTAAGCTTTCGGCGGTGGCCGTCTTCCCGATCTGTCCGGCTTAGTCGTATCTGCCGGTATGGGCGCCCATACGGACAGTTTGGTTTCGCGGTTCGAGGTAGTCGAGGTTGGTCGGCGCCGCCGCTGGAGCGACGCGGAGAAGCTGCGGATCGTGGCCGAGAGCATGGCCGGTCGGCGGCTGGTCTCCGCGGACGGCGCGCCGGCACGGGATCTCGCGGTCGCAGCTCTATACTTGGCGACGGCTCGCACGAGAGGGGCGGCTGGTCGACGAAGGCGACATGGTCGAGGCCGCCGCGCCGACCTTCGCGCCGGTGGTGGTCGCCCGCCGATCCGCCGAGGCCGCCGCGCCGGGTGAGGACCGCGTGGAGATCCTGTGGCGAATGGGCGGCGGGTTCTGGTCAGCGTGGGCGTGGACGCCGACGGTCTGGCGCGCCTGGTCCGGGCGCTGGAGCGGGCATGATCGCGCTGCCGCCGGGGGCGCGGGTCTGGCTGGCCTGTGGCGTGACCGACATGCGCCGGGGGATGCCCGGGCTGGGCGTTGATGGTGCAGGGAGGCGCTCGGTCGGGACCCCCATGCCGGGGACCTGTTCGTTTTCCGCGGCAAGCAGGGATCGCTCCTGAAAATCCTCTGGCATGATGGCGTCGGCATGTCGCTCTACGCCAGGCGGCTGGAGAAGGGACGGTTCATCTGGCCGACGCCCAAGAACGGGTCGGTGGCGATTTCGGCGGCGCAGCTTGCTTATATGCTCGACGGAATCGACTGGCGAAACCCGCGCCAAACCTGGCGGCCGCAGACGGCGGGATAGCCGCTGCGGCGGCGATTCTGCTTCAAGTCTCTGATTCCATGCGGTAAACTTCCCTGCATGACGGACGTCGCCGCCGAGATCGAGGCCCTGCGCGCCGCCCTCGCCGAGGCCGGGGCGCGGGCCGACGCCAACGCCGCGGAGGCCGCCCAAGCCAAGGCGGCGGCGGCTCACGCCCAGGCGCTGGTGTCTGGTAGCGAGGCGCTGATCGCGCATCTGAAGCTCGAGATCGAGAAGCTCCGGCGAGAACTCTATGGCCAGCGCTCCGAGCGCAAACAGCGGCTGCTCGATCAGCTCGAACTCCAGCTGGAGGAGATGGAGACCACCGCCTCCGAGGACGAGGCGCTCGCCGCCGCGGCGGCGGAGAAGGCCAAGACCACGGTCGGCGCCTTCCAGCGGCGCAAGCCGGTCCGCAAACCGTTCCCCGAACATCTGCCCCGCGAGCGCGTCGTGCTGCCCGCGCCCTGCAACTGCGCCGCCTGCGGCTCGTCGCGGCTGACCAAGATGGGCGAGGACATCACCGAGACGCTCGAGGTGATCCCCCGCCGGTGGAAGGTGATCCAGACCGTCCGCGAGAAGTTCAGCTGTCGCGACTGCGAGCGCATCAGCCAGCCGCCGGCGCCCTTCCACCCCACACCGCGCGGCTGGGCCGGCCCGAGCCTTCTGGCGATGATCATCTTCGAGAAGTACGGCCAGCATCAGCCGCTCAATCGCCAGGCCGAGCGCTACGCCCGCGAAGGCGTCGAACTCAGCCTGTCGACGCTCGCCGACCAGGTGGGCGCGGTCGCCGCGGCGCTGGCGCCGCTGCACGCGCTGATCGAGGCGCATGTCATGGCCGCCGAGCGGCTCCATGGCGACGACACCACCGTGCCGCTGCTGGCCAAGGGCAAGACTGAGACCGCCCGGCTCTGGACCTATGTCCGCGACGATCGGCCTTTCGGCGGCCCCGCGCCGCCGGCCGCGCTCTTCCGCTTCTCGCGCGACCGGCGCGGCGCGCACCCGCGACAACATCTCACCGGCTGGAGCGGCGTTCTCCAGGCCGACGCCTATGCCGGCTTCAACGCCCTCTTCGCCGAGACGCGCGAGCCGGGGCCGATCCTGCCCGCCTTCTGTTGGGCGCATGCTCGGAGGAAGTTCTTCGAGCTGGCCGACATCGCCGCCAACGCGCGGCGCGGGAAGAAGGCGACCCCGATCTCGCCGCTCGCCCTCGAGGCGGTGAAGCGCATCGACGCCATCTTCGATCTCGAGCGCGCCATCAACGGCCTGCCCGCCGAGCAGCGGCTGGCGACCCGAAAAGCCGAGATCGCACCGCTCGTGGCTGATCTCCACGCCTGGATGACCGCCGAGCGCGCCAGGCTCTCCAAGCACGCCCCCGTAGCCAAGGCGATGTCCTACATGCTGCCGCGCTGGGACGACTTTGCCCGCTTCCTCGATGACGGCAGGGTATGCCTCACCAACAACGCCGCAGAGCGTTCGCTGCGCGGCGCAGCCCTCGGACGAAAGGCGTGGCTGTTCGCCGGTTCCGAGCGCGGCGGCCACCGCGCCGCCTTCATGTACACCTTGATCGTCACCGCCAAGCTGAACGGCGCCGATCCGCAGGCCTGGCTCGCCGACGTCCTCGCCCGCATCGCCAGCACGCCGATGAACCGACTCGACGAACTGCTCCCCTGGAACTGGGTCGCTGCCCAGAAAAGCCCCGGCGTCAAGGCAGCCTGACCGCGGTCCCCGCCGTAGGCTTACACCGGGATCGGCCCCGTTGCTGTTAAAGTCCCGCGCGTTCGGGATCGAAAGCCAGGTGCGGACAAGATCACGTTCACGCCCAGCATCCTGCCGCGATACCTGCGCAAGGCGAAGTCGGTCGAGGAGCTGTTGCCGTGGCTGTACCTCAAGGGCGTCTCCACAGGCGATTTCAGCGAGGCGCTTGCCGCCCTGCTGGGTCCGCATGTCAAGGGCCTGTCGGCCAAGACGATCACGCGGCTGAAGGCGGACTGGTGGTCCGAGTACGAGGCTTGGGAAAAGCGCGACCTCGGCGCCCGCCGGTTTCTGTACATCTGGGCCGACGGCGTCTACTTCAAGCCGCGTATGGCTGAAGAAAAACAATGCGTTCTGGTGATCGTCGGTGCCGACGAATACGGCCGCAAGGAGCTTCTGGCCATGACCGACGGCTTCCGCGAAAGCACCCAGAGCTGGCGTGAGGTGCTGCTTGACCTCAAGCGGCGCGGCTTGAACCAGGATCCGAAGCTGGCCATCGGAGATGGCGCCCTGGGGTTCTGGGCCGCTCTGCGCGAGGTGTTCCCCACGACGCAAGAGCAGAGGTGCTGGGTGCACAAGGCCATGAACGTGCTGAACGCGATGCCAAAATCGGTGCAGGCCAGGGCCAAGGCGCGTCTGCACGACATCTGGCAGGCCGAGACAAAGGCCGAAGCCAACGCCGCCTTCGATCGCTTCGTCGAAAGCTACGGCGCGAAATGGGACAAGGCGGTCGCCAAACTGGTGAAGGATCGCGATGCGCTGCTGACCTTCTACGACTTCCCGGCCGAGCATTGGAAACACATCCGTACGTCGAACCCAATCGAGAGCACCTTCGCCACCGTGCGCCATCGTACCAGGCGCACCAAGGGCTGCCTGAGCCGCAAGACCGGCCTCGCCATGGCCTACAGGCTCATGATGTCGGCGCAGAACAAATGGCGAAAGCTCGACGGCCAGAACCGCCTGCCGGAGCTCATCGAAGGGGTTGAGTTCCGCGACGGCATCCGCCAACTTCAAACCGCCGCCTGATCACGCGTCACCAACTTTCGCGCATATCTCGCATGTGTCTGACTCGGAACACTAGCCAGACCAGGAAATCATGCGGCACTTACACTGTCCGTTGTCGGAGGTTCAATGCCGTCCGGACAAAGCAGGTCAAAGCCCCTTTTGTCCCGCGAAGTAGTCGGTCGCTCGGCTCGTCATGCTGCGGGGCGCGCCAGAGACCGCTTCGGTGAAGCTGCAATGCAGCAGTGGATTGATTACAGATCGGGCGAAGTCGACCCGCGCCATCGTGGGCTATGTCCGCTGACCGCGCTTCTTGCCAGTTCGAACGGGGCGCAGCATCTGAAGGTCTGGGCTCTTTCTGCTAGTTCGCCGCGGAATGTCCGAATGTCCGGTCCGGTTCTCAGAGCCAAGTGCTGCTGTCTTGCGCCCAACGATAATGGTCAAGAGATCTATTTAGGACAAACCCGCACCTGCTCCCGGATCACGGCATAGTCACCCATCATGGCGACGATGGCAGATCCGTCTGGCAATAGCGCCAACTCCTCGGCCGCCCTTGCCTGGAACTCCCGCCGGTATTCCACCACCGGCGGGCATGCCCGCGCGCCCTTATGATCAAAAACCGCCGTCGCGCAGCCGGTCAACCAGCTCGTCGCGATTACGGGGACGACAAGCCGCCGCTTCCAGCATCCGACGTTGGATTTCATTGGCCTTCTCCGTGGTTTCAAGGCGTTCGGCAAGTCGCCCCGTGCGCTCACCTGCGCGGCGGATCGACAGTAGGAACAAGACGATGGTGAGGGCGATCGCACCGTAGCGCAGCGCTGCCCTCGCCCACGGGTTGGCGGCGATCCCGCCAAGAATACTGACGATCATCTCTGGCCCCTACGCCAGTCATCAAGGCGCGCATAGATCGTAACGGCGATGCCCCCAAGCGCCACGGCGACGAGAACCCAGCGGAGCGTGTCGAGGTATGGCACCAGCGGCAGGACGGCGGACTGGGTCTGAGAAAGGACGTTCTGCGCCACCTCAACCCCCGCGACGCCCAGCGTCGCCACTCCGGCCGCTCCACCACCTTTCATGGTGCGGCTATCGGCCAGGACCTCGCGCGCGGGCTGGGCTTCCTCGGCGAAAGCCGTCGCCCGGATGGGGAACCGCTCACCCCACTGCCGCGCCGGGCCAAGATCGACATGCATGAACCCCGAGCGTGGATAGAATCCAAACCCGAGAAACCCCACCGCGCGTGCCGCCGCCTCAAACGTCACCGGGTCGTGGTTCGACATTGCGATGTCGAAGGCCGCGCCGTCCATGTGCTTCGAGCGGGTTGCGCCGCCGACGGCACGATTGTGCTCCGGGCTGCGATAGGCAGAGCGGACGATCAGCGGCTTACCCAGACGGTCACGCAGCGCCTGCAGCCTGTCAAGCGCGGGCTCGTTGATCAGCAGCTTGCCGGTCCCCCGGCAGGCAATTTCGGCGGGCGAGAAGTTGGTCCAGCGCCAGGCACTTTTTGGCACGTCGCGCCAATGGTCGTAAAAGGTCGTGGTCATGGTTTCCTCCAAAAACGAAAAGGCCCGCCACATGGGCGGGTTGAGGGTGGTGCGTGAATCGTCGCGATGGGCGGCTACGGACCGCCGCCGAATATCTTGAGCTTGATCGCGATGCCCGCGAGCAGCGCCAGCATCACGCCGGTGGTGATCATGCGGACGGCGGTCTGCATCGCGGTGCGGCGCACCAGCCGGACGCAGTCGAGCAATGATCGCAGATCCCGTATGTCGAGCGCCGCTTCTTCACCGTCGAGACCAACATCGGCGAGCGCGCGCTTGGCGCCTTTCTCGGCGGCCCGTGCCAGCATCGCCTCGAACTCGGCGTCGGGCATGCGCACGAAACCCTGATCGGATCGGGGTGGTGTCATGAGGTAATCCTCTCTCCGATCAGCCGATCTTGCAGCCCCAAAGGGACGTGTGATCGGCCGCGAAATACCCATCCTGCGCGCGGAAATACCCATGGAGCTCAATGGTATCGCCCGCCACCAGCGGCACCATCGTCTGCAGCCAGAGGGCCGTGGCTTCCGAGACATGCGCGCCACTGATCTCGCCATAAGACCCTCGGATTTCGGTCCCGCCGTTTAGCACGAGCCGCCCGCGCATCCGGGCCGAGGTGCTGGAATTGACCTTGTAGAGCAGCGTCGCGCCGAAGAGGTAGGTGCCGTCCACAGGCGCCACGAACTGGTTGTTCGCGGCGTCGAACGCACCCTGATCGTTGGTGTCGGTGTTATTCAGGCCGAGCTTCGTCCAGGTCCCTACGCCGACGTAGTTGTCGTAGTTGGTGTAGGCCTTGAAGCGGGGCAGCCGGGCTGGTCGACGATACCGTTGGCGTTGTCGACGCTGAGCCCGTCGAAGAAGGTGCTGCCATCGGCTGAGACCGCCAGCCGGAAGCGGTCCGACCCGAAGAGGCCGACCAGCGCCTTGGTGACAAAGTTGGTCTGGAGTGTGAGGCCGAGGTCATCGCCCGCCGTTTCCTTGTTCATGGTATAGATCAGATCGCCGGTGCCGCCCTCGGCCACGGTCTTCGCCGTCCAGAGCGCGGCGTTCAGCTTGGCCGAGAACGGGTTCGAGGCATCCGCTGTCGTGCCCAACCCGAGCAGCGCCATGTTCTGCAGCGCCGCCGGTGTGGTGCCGACCCAGCCCCGCCGTCATAGACGAGCAGCAGGCCTCATCCTCGACCCATGCCGCCAGCCGATCCGGGGCGGCAAGCCCAGCCAGGCTTCGTCGGTCCAGAGCGCGACGTTCAGGTCCCACCCCGTCCAGTCACCGGTCCCGCCGCTCGCCACGATATGGCGGTCGCCATCGGCAGGGCTGCCGGGCGGCGCGGTCAGGTCGCGGTCGAGGACGGAAAGCTGGACGAGCCCGTCGAGCAGCCGAAGCGCCTCGTTATGGGTGACATGCTTCTGGGCCTGCGCCGCGAGGATGTAGGGCAGTAGCAGATTGGTCGTGTTGTCGGACATGGGTTGGCCTTCAGAATGTGAGTATCCGTTTTGGTCAACAGGCTTTTGGGGCCCATTTCCGGTCGGATTTGACGAGTGCGTTGGCGAGTTCGATCAGTTTGCGCATCAGCGCTACGAGTGCGACCTTGGCTGGTTTTCCAGCGGCGCGGAGAGCGGTGTATTTGGCTTTCAGATCCGGGTTGAACCGCGACGCGATGAGCGCGGGCATGTACAATGCCTGACGCAGTTGCGTCCGCCCGCCTTAATGAACGACTTGCCAACCCATGTCCCGGAGGATCGCGTGAACGGTGCCAGGCCAGCCAGGCTGGCCACTTGTTTGCGCTCGAGCTGGCCGATCTCTGGCAGGAAGGCAAGGATGGCCGACGCGGTCACCATGCCGATGCCGGGAATGGAGCGGATGATTTCCAGTTTGCGGGTTTCTTCCTGATCCTCGGCGATCAGCGCTGCGATCTCAGCATCCAGCTCGGCGATCTGGCGCTCGACATGCGCGATCAACTCCCGTGTTTGGCGTTGCAAGAGCGGCACGTCGAGTTGGGAGGCGCGACCGAGAAGACGGACGCGCTCGCACATCATTCTCGAGCGCGCCGTATGCAAATCCCTGAGAAGGCGCTGGCTTTTTGACTTCGGCGGCGGTGCTTCGAGGTCAAAGGCCTTTCCCATCTCTGCCAGGGAACGGGCATCGGCCCGGTCGGTCTTGGCGCGCGTGCCGCGGGCTTCTGCGAACCGGCGCGCCTGGAATGGATTCACTTTGACCAGAGGAAAATTCGTCTCCAGCGCCAACTCGAATGGCCGGTGATAGGCCCCGGTTGCCTCATAGACGATTCGGGTGATGTTGCGCCCATCCAGCCATTTCCGGAAGTCCCGATACCCAGTCTCGCCGTTCTTGAACTGCGCTGCGCGTTCGGTTTCGAGATCGAACGCGTCGAAGTGGGATTTGGAAATGTCCACGCCAATGCTATGCTTCGTCATCTTCGCCATATCCTATGCTTGTCATCCGGGACCAAAGCCCCGTGTATCCGTTCAGGCCTGTGGTGAAGACGGCGGCCGATCATACTCACTTTCGGTCCTTGTCGACCAAGCGTAACGCGATCCGACCGCCGCCGCTGCCCGGCATATGTGAGGTGCCGGGCAGCGGCTCCCTTATCGCAAGGGAACCGGGACATGTCATAAGACAAGCGTGACGGTTTTGGCGGCACCCCGCCCGATCAGGGCGGAGAGCTGGAAGATGCGGATGTCGAGCGTGTCGCCGGGTCCCAGCAGCGCACCCCAGTCGGCCGTTTGCTGGGCGGCTGTGTAGATTGCGCTTGTTGTGGTCACGCTCAGCACCCGCTTCACCGTGCTGCCATCGAGGATCTCGGCCTCATAGGCCTCCAATTCCTCGGCCAGCGGCACCTCCAGCCCGCTCCAGCTGTCGGCTGCGAGCGCGCGGGACCGGCGCGTCCAGCGCATGGTCAGATCGCCGAGGCTCCGGGGCTTGCGCCATGGCTGCTCCACATGAGCGACCGAGAACGGCCGCAGCCCGACACCCGCGGGGGTGAAGGCCTGCGCGACATAGGTCTCTTCGCTGACCGACCGGCTCGCCGGGCCGATGCGCCAGTTCCACGGGATGCCGAGGTCGGCCTCCGCGATGGGCAAGGAGGCGAGGCTGTCGTCGAGCACCACCACCCGAGCGCCAGCGGGCGTCGGATTGCCCATTGCGCCTTCGGTTCCGCGCTGTCCGCGCAGGAGTCGGGTCAGTCGATACCGGCCAGGGGCGATCAGTTCCGCCGCGCCTGCCTGCACGATCTCCCAGACGCCGGGCGCGCTCTCGACAGCCAGCGCATTAGCGCCACCGAACAGGGTCAGGTCCGTGACGCTCTCCAGCGTGCCGGTCAGCAGATCGACCACCAGCACATTGCCGAGGTCGAAGCGTGACGTTGGACCAGCATATAAGTCCGAGACCAGCGTCCCGAACCGGGCGCGCGTGCCGAAGCGGGTTAGCAGTTCGAAGCCGTCCGTCGCGGGGCTGCGGAACACTGCGATCTCGCCCGGCCACGGCACGGCATGCGCCGCGGCGAAGGGCCGATGGGCGGGCTGGTCCTCGGTCAGCTGTGGCAGGTCGAGCAGCACCGCCTCGGGCGCGCCGAAAACCACCGCCTGCGACAGCGCCGAGGGCCGCGGCGCCCCGGGCGGCAGGTCGTAGGCCTCGCGATCCTGGCGAACGGCCTCAATGCCGCGGGCATCCGCATCGGCGATAGAAACGAGCCGCAGCGGGACGGCCCGGCCATCATGGGCGAACGACACGACATCGGCCGGATCGAGCGCGAGCCGCGAGGGCGGCAGGCGGAAGACCGCGCTCTCGCGTCCCGTCCAGGCTTCCATCAGCGCGCGGCGGCAACGCCGTTCGGCCTCCTCGGGCGGGACCGCCATCGGGAAGCTCTCCGAGGCGATCCGGGTCGTGTCGACGGTGATGCGCCGCGCCTCGACGAGGGCCGCGTCGTAATCTTCGTCCGCCCGCGCGACCTGCCATTTCAGCGCCTGCGGCAGTTCGGTCTCCTGGCCCCGTGTCAGTTCCAGCACGTCGCCGTCGCGGGGGGCCACAAGATCGTCGGGCGCGAGAGTGGCGACGGAGGCTCGGCCGCGCATGACGAAGCGGATCACGCCCTCGGTCTCCACCGCGTCCAAGCCGAAGTGGCGCGACAGCGTGGTGATCGAGGCGCGCGGGGACTCGAGTGCGCCGATGGCGTAGCCCTCGACCGCGCCCCAGAGGCCGGTGACGTCGATCCGGCTCTCGGGCAACCCGGCGCGCAGGCAGAGGTGGCGGACAAGGGCCGCGAGCGACACTGCGCCGAGCCGACCGGTCAGCCAGTGCCCGAGCCGCCAGTTGCCGCCGTCCGTCCAGACGTCGGTCAACGCCGGGAAGAAGGGATAGGGCCGCGCGTCCCAGGTCCAGGCGGCGCATTCGGGCACATGCACCATGCGGCCGCCGTAGACCGAGGACAGCGGGTTGTTGGCCGGGTCTCCCCAGAAGAGGTACGTCGCCTCGAGATAGGCCCGCTGGATCGCGTCGTCCCGCCAGCCCCGCGAGAAATGCGGCGTGAAGCTTTCCGACGACTTCGGATCGAAGAAGACGTTCGGCTGGTTCGTGCCCCGGTCGATGGCCGGGCATCCGAGCTCGGTGAACCAGATCGCCTTGGACTGCGGTGCCCACGCCGTCGGCGTGCCGCTCTCCACCCCACCCGGGCGGTCGTAATGCGCGTTCGACCACCAGGCGCGCAGATCCTTGTAGCGGAACACCCACGGCTTGGCCGCCGCGCCATCGGTGATCGGGGTGCGGACCTGCGCCGATCGGTCGGCTGCGCTGGCGTAGAACCAGTCGAAGCCTTCGCCGCCCGCGATGTTCCCCTGCAGGTAGGCGCGGTCGTAGATGGCGGGCCAGCCGTCCTGCGCATCGGCATGCTCGAACCCGTCGCGCCAGTCGGAGAGCGGCATGTAATTGTCGATCCCGACGAAGTCGATGTTGGCATCCGCCCAGAGCGGATCGAGGTGGAAGAACACGTCGCCGCTGCCATCGCCCGGCTGATGCCCGAAATACTCCGACCAGTCGGCGGCATAGCCGATCTTCGTCCCCGACCCGAGGATCGAGCGCACATCCGCGAGCAGATCCCGAAAGGCCTGCACCGCCGGATAGGTGGCCGCGCCCGAGCGGATCGTGGTCAGCCCCGGCATCTCGGTGCCGATCAGGAAGGCATCGACCCCGCCCGCCGCCGCGCAGAGATGGGCGTAGTGCAGCACCATGCGGCGCAGGCCCCAGTCGCCGGGCGTACCCGTCCACGAAACCGACTGACCCGAGACGCTGAAGCTCGCGGGCGTGGCCGCGCCGAACAGCGCCGCGACCTGGCTTGCGGCCGTGGCGGTCTTGTCCACGGTCCCCGCGTAGCCTGCCGCCGGAGAACAGGTGATCCGCCCGCGCCACGGAAAGACTGGCTGACCGGTCTCGGCGGCGTTGTCCGAATACGGGTTTGGCAGCGTGTTGCCGGGCGGCACGTCCATCAGGATGAACGGATAGAAGGTGACCCGCAGACCGCGCGCCTTCATCTCCCCGATTGCCTGCACCACCGCGAAGTCCGACGGCGTGCCGCCATAGACCGGGCGATCCTGATCGTCGCGGCTGACGAGGAAGGCGCTGGCGCGACTGACGCCGTTGACCAACCAATTGGCAGGCGTGGTCGACTTCGCGGACACCTCGACACCAGGCCGCACCTTGCAGGAGCCCGCGCGCAGATCGTCGCCGAACCAGGCTACCACGAGGCTGACGCTCTCGACCGCAGGCGCCATCGCCTGCAGGCGGTCGAGCGCCTCCACCATGTCGGTGGAGTCGGCCAGCGCGTTCAGGTTCTCCGGCACCGTCGCGCCGCCGTCGGTCTTGCGGATGGCCTGCGTCGCGTAGGTGAACTCGCCCGAGGCCGGGATCATGGTGACGGCACGAGTGAGCCCCTCGGCCGTGTCGGGATCCGCGAGCGGGCGGAAGACCTCGAAGGACAGCTGCGGCAGGCGGTTGCCGTAATTGCCGAGCGCCAGTTCCTCGAAGACCACATAGGCGGTGCCGCGATAGGCGGGCGTGCTGGCCGCGCCCATCCTCGCGGCGATGAACGGGTCCGCCGTCTGCGCCTCGTCGCCCCGATACCAGCGCCAGGTGACACCGGAGAGATCCATCGGCTTGCCGTCGGCCCAGATGCGGCCGATGCCGGTGATCGGTCCCTCGCAGAGCGCCACGGCGAAGGAGGCGTAGTACAGATACTCGGTCGTCTTGACCTTGCCGCCCCCGCCGCCCTTGCCGCCGCCTTGCGTTGTGGTCTTCGTCTCCTCGCGGAAATCCGTCGCCCAGATGATGTTGCCGCCCATGCGCATCCGACCATAGAGCCGCGGGATGACCGCACCCTCGGTCGCCGAGGTGATGCGCAGCGTGTCGAGCCGCGCGCCCTCGATGCGCTGGGTGGGCGCCAGCGACGAGATGATCCAGCTGTCGACGACCGAGCCGATGGTGGAGCCGATGAAGCCGCCGATGGTGGCGGCGCTCACGCCGAGGATCGCGCCGCCGATCGAACCGCCAATGGCGGCGCCAGCGGCACCGAGAACGAGGGTGGCCATGTCGGGGCCTCAGCGTTGCGGGAACAGGAAGGCGAAGGCGATGCGCCGCCGCCATGATGGGGTGAGCGGTTCCTCGATCACGCCGAGCCGCTCGTAGGCATGGAGGAAAGTGTCGGGGCCGGTCAGGATCCCGACATGCTTTGCGATGGCGCGGGGCCTCATGCGGAACAGCCTTAGCGCGACGGCCGTATTCCGGACCTGGGCGGCTGCCGCAGGAAAGGATTACAGTTTCGAAGCAGGCAACGATTGCGGAAACGCAGCGGGAGATGCAACTCTGGCTACGTTGCAGAGACCTATCCGTTCGTGTGCGACATGATCTTGTTGGAGTGAGGCATGGCAGTGGAACTAACTGACGAGCGCCGATTAGCGATCATAGCAAATGTAGAACGCCTTCTATCGGATGCTCATCTACTTCTCGAGCACGGAAGCGCCGGCTCTGCTCTTTCCACCGCAATACTTGCATTCGAGGAGGCGGGAAAAGGACATCGTCTGGAGCTGGATCTTGAGAAATCAAAACGCACACCGAGCTGGCACCACTTTCGTCAAGTGGTCGCAGCGTTTGTCCTTTTTGCCTCCCTGTTTCAGAAGTACGGTTTGAAGCCACCGCAATTGAACGCGAAAGCGCGTGAGCTGGTCGAGGAGCGCTGGTCAGGAAACAAGCGCCTCGATGAACTGACAGAAGAACCGGTGCCCGAGGAGTTTCGGAATGCTGTTCTTAAGGCAGGCGTTGAGGGGCTCGATGTCATGACTAATGATCAACGCACGATTTTCATGTCAGAACTCAGATGGGTTAAGAAAGTGTTCTTTGCTGCCGCAGCAGGATTAATTGAGAAAGAGCGGCAGAGTGGCATGTACGTTGACGTCGGTGAAGCGGTTGTCGTTTCCGACCCGGCAGCAATTCGGAAAGAGCGCGCCTATTATTGGATCCGGGTGACGGAGCGGACGCTAAGAATTCTCCGAGACGGCGAATACCGAGAACCCTATGGCGAGCTCTCGGCGTATCTGGAGGCGCAAGACAAACCTCTTCCTCAGGGCAAGGATCTTGTAAAAGCGCTAGAAAGCCTGCGGACCGAAGCGGCTGATCGCATCGTAGACCTTCTGGCCTCCGAGAACACCAATCAACCCTAGGTCCGCTCATCTTTCGCCCTTGTTTCCGGAAAAAGAAAGGCGAAGGCGATGCGTCGCCGCCAGGAAGGGGTGAGCGGCTCCTCGATCACGCCGAGCCGCTCATAGGCATGGAGGAAGGTGTCGGGCCCGGTGAGGATCCCGACATGCTTGGCGATCGCGCAGGGCTTCATGCGAAAGAGCACCAGCGCTCCGGGAACGGCCGCCGCCGGTTCCACCTCGATCATCATACGTCGCGCGCCGTCGGCGAGAACCTCGCGCGGGCCCGTCTCGCCCCAGTCCCGGCTGTAGGGCGGGATCCGGAACGGCTCGGGGCCGACGACCTCGCGCCAGACGCCCCGGGCGAGACCGAGGCAGTCGCAGCCAACGCCACGCAGGCTCGCCTGGTCGTGGTACGGTGTGCCGAGCCAGGATCGCGCAATGGCGATGACGCGGGTGGGATCGGCGGAGGTCACAACACCGACCCTTCGTGTCCGCCATCCTTCGTGGCATAGCGGAGCACCGCGTCCTGGCCGGGGATGTGCGGGAAGCCGCGAAAGTTGGCGGTGTTGGCGAACTTGGTGCCGCAGGTCTCCGATGCGCTTGTCGCAGCCGGCGCGGATGGTGAAGGCGTCACCCTCGGCGATGGGACGCTACCGGCGCCTCGAGCAGGGCCAGGATCGCGATGCCGTCCGGTCACGTCGTGGCCCAGCACTTCCGGCGCGACGTCCCGGCGTTCGCAGCCGCTGGACCACTCGATGGTGCCGAAGGTGAACCAGCCGGAGGTGAAGCCACTGAGCCCCGAGGCGGTGAAGGCCCGATCCCGCAGCAGGTCGATCACGGCGCCCGCACCCTTGAAAGCGGGATCATCGAGATCGACGCCGCAGCGCGCGTCACCTAGCACGCGCGTCGCAGGTCGCCTGGAAGGTCCGCCCGACCGTCTGACCGAGCACATGCGCGAGCGAACGCACCTCGGCGACAAAAGCCAAGCGCCCGCGCCGGATCTGGCCGATGGCGCCGCGCCGCATGAGCGCGCGTTGGCTAGATTCGGCCCAGTTCACGCGCCAGACCTCGACCTCGGCGTTATCCCAGCGGCCGTCGAGAATGTCGGTCTCGCTGATGCGGTCGGAGGTCAGCACGCCTTCCGCGTCCTGTGCATCCACCCACAGGTCCGAGCCCGACCGGCACCTCGGAGGCCGTCAGCCCGCTCTCGGGTTCGAAGTCAGTCCCGTCGAAGGCGAGCGTCCGGTCGTGGTCCGTGAAACCGAAGGCGACGCCATCGGCCCGCGTGATCCGCCAGCACCACGCGAGCGTCGTCGTGCCCTCGTCGAGATGGGCCTGCAGGGCGGGCGAGAGGGTTTTCATCGGCAGGTTCCCGTCATGCGGTCGTCGAGATCGGCGATCCAGTCCGCCCAGTGCGGCGGAACGGCGGCGACCGTCTCGGCGGGTGGTCGGGCGAGCCGGGCCTCGGCAAAAGAGGCGCAGCCGGCGTCACCAGCGCCCATCGTTGCGGCGCAGCCGCTCAGCAGGATCGCCAGCGCCGCGGCCGTCGCGAACCGCGTCGCGCCCGCCCTCGACGCGCTTGCTCTCGTCTTCCATGGCATCGCGTTGGGCCTCCCGTTTGCCCGTTCGTTCTCCTTCCACGCGCCCCCAGACCTGGCCGAGGATGACACCCCCGACGGCGCCCAGAGCCGCGACCACCCAGATCAGGAGATCAGCCATCGTCCCGCTCCCCGCGCGCGGCGGCGACGCAGAGGGCGACGACGAAGACGCCAAGGCAGCCGCCCACGACGACACCTGCGAAGAACTCAAGCATCGCCGCGGAACCCGCGCTCGATCCGGTCGCGCAGTCCGATCAGGCCCAGACCGAGGAACATGAGCCCCGCGGGAGAGGCATCGCCGCTGCCGGCGAGCAGCGCGACGAGCCGGGACAGTTCGCCGAGCGGCCCGGTGGCGGGCAGCGCGAGGGAGGCGATGCCGGTGAGCATGGCGAGCAGTCCCGCCCACCAGGTGAGCGAGGTCGGACGGATGTAGCGCATGGGTCAGGCCCTCCGGATCAGGGTGGAGAAGAAGTCGGCCAGCCGAACGAGCCAGCCGGTCGGCGCGTCAGGTGCAGGTTCGAAGACCGGTGGCCTCGGCAGCGGCGACGGCCCGCGAGCCAAGGCCAGAGCCTCATCCTCGGTCAGGCGACGGATCGGCCGGGAGAAGTCGATGCGGCCCGTGCGGTCCACAGACCAGACCGGGATCGTGCCACCGGGATAGCGGCCATGGCGGAACAGGTCGCGCTCGGCTTGTCGCCGCGGGATGATCGAGGCTGGTCGCCGCCAGTTCAGAAACGCGTCGGCGGCTGCAACGCGATTGCCGGCATTGAGGTGCTGGGTCAGCGCAGCCTTGGCGATGCCGCCTGTGTTGTAGTGGAACGACACCAGCGCATCGAACTCGTGCGGCGCCAGCGGCACCTTCACGGCGCGATGTACGGCGGCCTCGTAACGCTCGAGGTCGGTACGGAAGACCCGGAAGGCCTCGCGGACGCGCGCGTCGAGATCGGCGGGCATGCCTCGGGGCATGGTGGCCGGATCGGGCAGCCCGGCCGCGGCGGTGTGGCCGATGCCGAAGGTCCAGACCTGTTTCACATCGAGATAGGGCCCGGGCACGAGTCCTTCGTGCCGGACGAGGGCCAGCAGGCCCCGGTCGGTCATGTGCATGGGATTACCGGAAAAGCGAGAGGATCAGGATCAGCGCCGCGACGGCGAAGCCGATGCGCAGACGGTGGGTAAAGGCCGCTCGAGGGTCAGCCGGGTCACAGCGGAGGGAGCGCGCGAGGCGGAGAAGCTCATTCATCGCCGTCGCCCTGCTTGGCGCGGCGGAGGCGGGCAAGCAGCATCTCGATGAAGGCCGGCCCGAAGACGCCCACGAGATAGGCGGCCGATCCTGCTGCGCCTCCCGCCGGGATGGCCTCTGGCGGCAGGCTGAGCCAGTCCGTGATAACGGCCATCGACAGGCTGCCCATCCCGGCCGCGATCAGCCCGCCGAGCAGGATGTGCCGGAGCGCATCGCGCAGCCGCATCTTCGTGGTCAGCGCATTCGTCGCGCCCCCGAGCGCACCCCAGGCGGCGAGGATCACGGTGGTCGAGGCCGCGAGCTCGCGCAGCACGGCCGCGACGAAGCTGCCGGTGTCGTTCATCGCCGGATCTCCAGAAGCGGGATGGAGGTGATCGAGCCGAGCCGCTCGAGGTCGAGCGTCACGTCGAGCACGTCGGTGTCGAAACGGACCGGCACGTCGAACTCGAAGCCCGCGGTGATCGCGACGCCAGCGCCCGGCGCGGCGCTGAAGGTGACCACGCCGGTGGCGGTGTCGACCGACCAGCCGGAGGGCTGCTCGACCCCGCCGAGCGCAATGCGCACGGTACCCGCCACCGGCTTGGCGATGGTGCGCGTCCAGGACTGCGCGCTCGAGGCGTAGCGCTTCACCAGCTGGAAGGCGGTCGTCGCGCCATCGCCGGTGCCGATCGCCTGGTCGTTCGGCGATGGCGTGCCCGAGGGCAGGCAGGACTTGTGGTCGCCCCAGTCCTTGAAGCGGAAGCCATGCAGGCGGCCATTGCGCGCCTCGAAGAAGGCGACCACCGCCGCCAGATCGTCCGCGCGGCGGATGCCGTAGGCCACATCATAGCGGCGGCGCGAGTTGGCCCAGCTGGCGTTGCGCTCCTCGTCGCCCGAGGCAAGCTCGACGATCTGGGTGCGCCGTTCCGGCCCGCCCCGCGCGCCGCGACTGATGTTGTCGGGAAACCGCACCTCGTGAAACGCCATCAAGTCTCTCCTTGGTTCGTGCTCTGGCCCCCGCAACCGGTTTCCACTTGCGGGGTCGCACTCACATGCCCCTCCGCCCGAGCGAGACCGCACGGGCGATGTCGGCGGCGACTTGGGTGCGGGACTGCCGGAAGCTCTCGGCGTCACGCGCCATGATGGTGACGTTGACCCCGCCCGCGCCGTAGTTCTGCGCTTCGCGGCGCGAAAGCACCCGCTCGCCGCGCTGCAGGATCGCGGGCACCTCGTCGTGGCGAAGGCCAGCCATGCCGCCGCCATGCATCCGCGACGCGGCGGCGAAGGCCGTGGCCGGGACCATGCGCGAGGGGCCAGCGGAGCCGACATTCCCGCCCGCATGCAGGACGTTGGCGTAGGTGAGCGGGGACCGTGGCCCCAGTGGGGCCGCGTAAGCCCCGCGAACGCCCGCGCCGGAGAACACGCCGGAGAGCGCATTGGCGATGGGCCCGAGGATGAACCGCCGCGCCGCGAGCTGAGCGAGGTCGGCGATCATCGACGTGACCATCTCGCGGAAGTCGAGCTTGCCGGTCTTCACGAAGTTGCCCACGGCCGTCTCGGCGGACTGGAAGGCGCCGACGAGGCTCTGGCCGATGTCGCCGCCGATCTGACGCGCCTTGCTGGCATAGTCGGAGAGTGCCGCCGTGACCGCCTGCCAGCCCGCGACGGCTGTCTCACCGTTGGGCTCTGCAGCAACGGCAGCAGCACCCGCCGCAGCGCCGGCATCGGTGGCCACCTGTCTTGCACCATCGAGCGCGGCCTCGAAGCGCTCTGCCGCAGCCGCGGCGTCGGCGAGCGCATCGGCACCGTCCTCGTCGGTTCCCCGCACGGCATCGCTGAGCGCCTGCCAGCTTTCCAGCGGGGCACGGGTCCCCTCGGCCAGATCGCGCGCGGCGCCGCGATAGAGATTGGCGGACTCGAGCGCGCGGTTGGCCGCGTCCGTCAGTCCGAGGTCTGGTGCGGTGAGTGGGTTGTCCTCGAAGGCGCGGTCGAAAGCCGCCTGAGCGGCGGTGGTCGCGGCCGTCGCCGCACCCTCGAAGCGGTTCTCGATCTCGCCGAGGTCGAGGTCGGGCACCAGCGAGATGCGCCGCTCCGACCCGAGCGCTTCGAGCCCCTGATTGATGCCGCCGATGAAGCCGTTGATGCGCGAGACCACGCCGTTCAGCATCGCCTCGACGCCGTCGACCAGGCTGTTCGCGGCCTGGAACGCCAGATCGCCGATGGCGGCCGGTAGCAGGCCCCAGATCGCCTTGATCGCCTCGTAGGCCCCTTCGAAGGTGTTCGCGGCGGTGTTGCCGAAGCCGACCACGCTCTCGATGGCGCTCTGCATGCCCGAGGCGGCGTCGGCCTTCAGGTCAAAGAACATCGCCGTCGCGGCCGCGCCCGCCGCAGCAGCCCCCATCTTGATCCGATCCCAGACTTCGACCGCGAGATCCTTCAGGAGCGACATTGCCTCGCCAAATCCGCCAGCGCCCGACACGAGGCGGGTGAACTGGTAGACGAGCTCGCCTGCGCCGACGATCAGCGCGCCGATGCCGGTGCGGATCAGCGCGCCGCGCAGGACAACGAGCGCGGTTGCAAGGCCACGGACCGAAAGCGCCGCGGCGGCCATGCCAGCCACCCAGCGTCCCGCGAGGAAGGCCCCGAAGGTGGCGGCGTAGGTGGTCAGGCGGCCGATGTTGTCGAAGAGGCCACGGATCGCGATGCCGAGCGGACCGGTTCGGCTGGCGACCGCCGCCATGGCGTTGGCGACAGCCTCCAGCGCGGGAGCCGCGGCGACCGCCAGCTGGTTCGAGAGTCCGCGCCAGATCAGACCGAGCCGGGAGATGGCGTCGTTCGTCCGCTCGATCTGGTCGGCATCCTGCTCCGAGACGACAACCCCGAAGGCGCGCACGTCCTCGGTCGCCTGGCGCAGCGTCGCGGTGTCGATCCGCGACATGGCGATGGAGCCTTCCTCGCCGAACAGCTGGCCCGCGACGGCAGCGCGTTCGGCAGCGGGTACGAAGCTCTCGATGGCCGCGTTGATGGCGCCGACCCGCTGGTCCAGCGGCAGGGCGATCAATTCGTTTGCCGAGAGCCCCAGTCGGTCGAGCGCGTCGGCGGCCGGGCCGGTCCCCGCGGCCGCCTGGCTGAGACGGCGCGTCAGATCCTTGGTGGCCTGCTCGATGCCGGACATCGAGACGCCTGCCAGCTCGCCCGCGCGCTCAAGCGTCTGGATTGAGGCCACCGTGGTGCCGAGCGACTGCGCCAGCTTGGCCTGCGCATCGACGGTCTGCAGCCCGGACCGGATCATCGCCACGCCCGCGGCGGTAGCGGCGGCCACGGCGGCGGCGGCTGCTACCGTAACACGTCGCGAGAAGGCCGCCAGCCGGGTGTTCGCCGCTTCCATCTCGCGGCTCAGCCGTCCGAAGCCCCGCGACCCGGCTTCGCCCACGCCTTCCAGTTCGGCGCGCACTTGTCGGCCGCCGACCGCGGCGAGGCGGACGGACACACGCTTGTGTGGATGCCGCGCGGAATGCAAGGACATCGTGAACCTCCTGAACGTGTGATCGAGTGCGCGCTTGTGTCAGGCCTCTGATTGCGGCTCTTTACATGCGCCGCGGGCCGGGATGGTGGTTCGCGGGCCGGGTCCAAGACTTCTCACCGGGCTCGAAGCCCTGCGCGTCTCGCTGGTTTTCCCTGCCCCGATCCGGTCGATCAGTTGTCCATTCGGCTCATGCCTTCCTCACATCCCCGATATCCGGCTGTCCGGCGGCGGTGTCACACCGCCGCCAGGGCCGGATCCCGGTAACTCTCGCCTTTCGTGAGCATCGCCCAGATGCGCCGCGCCATCTTGTTGGCGAGCGCGATGGCCACGAGGATGCGCGGCTTTCTGAGCATCAGCTTGCCGAGCCACGTGTCCTCGGGGATGCCGCGTCGGCAGGCCCCCACCATCGCGGCCATGGCGCCGATGACCAGCAATCGCCGGATGTCGTGCTGGCCGGCCTTCGAGACCTTCCCCAGCCGCGCCTTGCCGCCGGACGAGCTCTGTCGTGGCACGAGACCGAGCCAGGCGGCGAAGTCGCGCCCGCGCCGGAATGTCTCCATGGGCGGCGCGAAGGCCTCGATCGCCATCGCCGTGATCGGACCGACGCCGGGCATGGTCTGCAGCAGCCTGGCCCAGCGGCTTTCCTTCGACAGTTCTGCGATCTGGGCGTCGAGCGCGGCGATCTCGCCGCCGAGGCTTTCGATCTGGCGCAGGATGCCACGGCAGGCGATCCGCGCGGGTCCGGGCAGATCGCTGGTCTCGTCCTCCAGCACCGCGACCAGCTTCGGCAGATGCTGCAGGCCGACCGGCGCGATGTAGCCGAACTCGTAGAGATGCGAGCGCAGGGCGTTCACCAGCTCGATCCGCTGCGCGATCGCCTTCTGGCGGACGCGGAACACCACGGCGCGGGCCTGCTGTTCGGCGCTTTTGGGCTCGACGAAACGCATGTGCGGCCGGGTCGCGGCCTCGGCGATTGCCTCGGCGTCGGCCGCATCATTCTTCTGCCGCTTGACGTAGGGGGTGACGTATTGCGGCGAGATCACCTTCACGGTGTGACCCAGCGCTGCCATCTCCCGCGCCCAGTAATGCGAGCCCGGACAGGCTTCCATCGCCACTATGCGCGGCGGCTGCGCCGCCATGAACCGCTGGAACTGCAGACGCGTGAGCTTCTTGCGAAATACGGGCCGCCCGTCCGCCGCGGCACCGTGCAGCTGGAACACGTTCTTTGCCAGATCAATCCCGATGATGGTAACTTCTTCCATGGATGCCGTCTCCTGTCCTGTCTTGTGCCTTGACATCACAAGCTTGGCACATTGCGATGCCGTTGGGGGAGTGCGGCATCCACCCCATCTTTTCAGCCATCGGGGCGTCCCATCTGTTCGTTGAGCTTGGCCACCATCACCGCTTCGATGACCGGCAGCAGTTCGGCCATGGCGAGCGGCGGCACGCCGAGGGCGTTACCGAGCGAGAGGGCCGCGGTCAGATCCCACCCGAAGACGGCGCCAGGCAGCACGCGCAGCTGGCCGCCGAGCCGGCCGACGAGATCCCAGACCTGCCAGCCTTCATGCGTGAGCGGGCGGTTCAGCCGCGCCGGGCAGTCCGGGCAGGCTTGTGTGCAGGCTTGGCAGTATCGCTCGCCCCCGCCGAAGGACCAGTCGGCGAGAGCGCGGAGGCGTTTTTTTCCTGCTCCAGCAGCAGGCCCTTCGAGACGTGGGTCAACTGAAGCGCCTCGAAGATCGGCCAGATGTCGAGCAGCGCATCGATGGCTTCGGGGCTCGGATCGATGGGGTTGCCTTCGGCGTCGCCGATGCCCTCCCAAGCGAGCACCGCGCGGCGGGCCAGTGCCTTGGCGAAGGCAACGGCGCGTTCCTCGTCCGAGGCCTCCTCGGGGACCGCCTCCACTACGGGGTCGCTGCGCGTCGCCACCATCAGCGCCGTCGTCAGCGGGCGGAGCTGCACGCGGACGCCAGGGGCGAGGTCATGCCAGCGTGGCGCGTTCGTCAGGTCGAGCGTCAGCATCAATACGTCTCCACATCGTTCACGAGGGTGGCGGTGCACATCCGGCCGACCACGCTGTCGCGCGCCGCCTGCCAGTCGAAGGTCGCCTGCACGCCCTGCGGCCCGGAGATCTCGATCCGCGGGCGCGGCAGGTAGACGGCGTGCACGGTGAAGGTGAAGCTCTCGCCGGACGGCAGGACGTAGGCGAACTCCAACTCGCAGGCCTCGCCGTTGATTGCCTGTGTCACCAGCGTCTGGTCCGCGAAGCGCACCTCGATCCGGCCGGTCAGCGCCGCGATTGACGGGTCGGCCCCGTCGATGCGGCCGTCCGAGCGGATGGTCTCGATCCGGTCGAGGTTGTTGGCATAGGTGATCTCGGCCGAGACCACATTGCCGAGGGCGGTGCCGTTGCGCGTGATCGCGCCGTTGAAGTGTCCGAAGCGCTTCAGCTCCAGCGCGGCGGGCGTTCCGGCGCTGGTCGTGGTGCCCACCGTCTCGCCCTGCGCGACCAGCCGCGCCGTCGCGGTCAGGAGCCCTGAGCGCTGCATCTGCCAGGTGATCTGGTCGAGCACGCAGCCCGAATACATCGCGTAGCGCGGGACCTCGGGCATGCCGGTCTCGATTGACATCGAGGGCAGCGTCCACGACCCCGATTGGAACTCGTGGCTGTACGGGGCCTCCGCGCCCGTGGTCGTGGGTGCGCCGAAGGCCGCCTTCAGCCAGAAGCCGAAGGCCTCGGCGTCGAGCGGTACAACGACATCGCCGTCTGCCGTGACCGCGTCCTTGATCGGCGCAAGCGGATCGCGGCCGTACCCCAGCAGCTCCGAGTTCAGCAGCGGCTGCTCGGCTCCCAGCGAGGTGCTGGCGAAGGGCATGCGGGTAAAGCCGCTGGCGGGCGGCGTTCCATAGGTCGTCTCGAACGCAAGCGCCATCAGCGCCCGCGCCCCCTGGGCTCGTGCCATCGTGGTCTCCTAGGGTTGTCGGGGTCAGGCCAGCGGGTCGGCCGTGGAATAGTGCAGCACCACCGGAATGACGGCGGCCTTCAGACTGGCCGCGCCCTCGACCGGCAGATCGACCGGGCGCGGCGCCTCCGCCTCGACCCAGTCGCAGAGCCCGCCCAGCGTGCGGTCGGCGGCGAGTGCCGAGCCGATGCTGGCGGTCAACGTGTCGAAGGCGATGTCACGGGCGGCGCCCTGCACGACCGCCTCGATCTCGGCCCGGTGCTGGTAGTGATACCGCAGGGGCGACAACGTCACCTCCGTCTCCCCCGGCTCGCCGTCACGCAGGATCAGCAGCCCCTCGGCCGGGACGCGCTCGGGAAGCACGTCGCCGCGGAGCACGGTGGCAGGCAGTACCGAGAGTCGCGCGTGCAGCGCGGCGAGGATGATTTCGCGTGGTGTGGGCATATCTGTCACGCGACTCCGCGCTTGACGTTTGTTTCGAGGGTGTTTGGATTAATGAAGGCCTCGCGGAACCAAGCGGTGGGAGGAAAAATGCTTCTTGATCCACATAGACTCGAAGAACAGCTACGAGAGGCAACAGCCATCGACACTGGCGTCCGCGACGCCTATTTGACCTTTGCTCATGCGCGCTTTCCCGGCGAGACCACGGTGCGCCCGGCCGGACATGGTTACATAGAACGAGAACTTCGTTTCGAAGCCAAGGGCGACTGGCTGTATTCAGCGGTCCTGAATCAGAAGTGGGTCCTGTGGTACTTTCGGAAGCCTGCCTTGAATGCAGGGCTTATTGATCCGGGCGAGACCAAAGAGCGCTTTCCCGTTTCGGAAGAAACGTCACGCGGGGAAATCAAGCTTCGCGTTCGTGGTTCGGCAGAGGCGCTTGCTGTGTTGAAATGGGTGGGCGCTGAATAATGCGCCCCGTCGAGCGTCCGGCGGTTTCTTCCAATGGTTACGCACTCACCCAAGCCGCTCCTCAACCCAATTCGCCACGATCAACCCCGGCACGCTGTCGAGCGCCCGCTCGGCATCCCTTTCGAGGTCGAGCCGCTTCGGCAGCTTGACCTGCGGGACCAGCAGGAAGATCGGCACCGTCGTGCGCCCGCGGCCGGTCTTGGAGCGTGATGCGACGCCGAGCCCCCGGCTGTTGAGCCTCCCTTCCGCCACAAGCAGGCTCGGCCCATGCCGGCGGTAGACAAAGCGCAGCCGCAAGCCGCGGCGGCGTTCCCATTCACCGGGGGTGATCTTGCCGCCGCGCAGACCGCGGCCGGCAGCCTCGGTCGGGATCGCCAACCAGAAGCCATCTTTCGAGCGGATCAACGGGCCGGTGTCGTGGGCGCCGACGATGACGGAAGCCTTGGACCAGACAAGCGCCGCGGCGTTCAAGCTCTCCCCGGTCTTCGGGTAGGTCTGGCTCCGCATCGAGTTCGCCAGACGCCGGCCGAGCCCCGCCCCGGTGATCTGGCTGCGCCAGGCGGTCTTCAGCCCGGTGCCCGCTTCTCGCATGGCGGCGGTGACGGCTTTCTCGCCCGCCTTCACCTCGGCGGCCATGGCGACGACGAGGTCCGGCGTGATGTCGAGTTTCAACTTCATCGCGGTCAGGCCGGACGCAGATCCACAGTCCAGACGAGCCGCTCGCGGTCGCGGACGGGCTCGCCCTGGATGAGGAAGGCCTCGCCGTCGATCTCGATGCGGTCGCCGGGACGCGGGTTGGCCACCTCGGAAAGGCGCAGATCCAGCCGGGTGGTTTCCGACCAGATCCGCGCCTCGCCGAAGCCGGTAACGTCATCGGGCCGGCGCAGGATCGCACGGACCAGCGAAGGCGCGCCGCCCTCGGCAATGTAGACGATGTCGCGCGCGAGATGCGCATCCGCGAAGAGCGCGTCGAGGGCGGATGCGAACGCGCGGGTCATGGCTATACTGCTCCCATGAAACAGGAATCGATTTCAGAACGCCCGACGAGGATCCGAGCCGTTCAAGCTCTTTCAGAGGCTTTCGTTCACCAGCACCCGGACACATCTCTCGACCCGAAGGGCTACGTTGCAGATTTTCGCGACACCCTGCTTCCGCAGGTCTCGCTGGAGGATTTCGAAGCAGACCTGTCCTCGGGCGACGGCAACGAACTGGAGACCAAGTTCCGGGCGGCCCATTCTTCATCCGGGCTGGCGGTCAATTGCTTCGCGCCGTTTCGGAGCCGGATCGCCGACCTCGCCATGCCGATGGCTGCCGGTTTCGACGATCTTCGCTTCGAACGGAAATGCCCCACCGGACTCCGCGGCGGCCGTGCACCCAACCTCGACGTCGTGCTTTCGGGCCCCGGCGGCGTGGTCGGGATCGAGTCCAAGCTGACCGAACACCTGTCGGCCCACCGGGCCGAATTCTCGCCCGCCTACGCGGAGCATATCAGGGACACGCGGCGCGATCAGGGATACTTTCGCGAGATGCTGCGCCTCCGGGATCGCCCAGAACAGTACACCTGGCTCGACGCTGCGCAGCTTATCAAGCATGCGTTCGGACTGGCACGCAGCTTCCCCGACCGACCGGTGACGCTGCTTTATCTGTTCTGGGAGCCCGCGAACCCGACCGCCGGTCCCGAGTTCGTGGCCCATCGAGACGAGATCGAGGAGTTCAGGGCGCGCGTGGCAGGATCATCGCCGGCGTTCGAGGCGATGAGCTATCCCGAACTCTGGCGCTTCTGGCAGGATACCGAACCGGCCGACTGGCTGGTGCGGCATCTCAGCAATCTTCACGCCCGATACGGCGTCACGCTCTGACTCAGGTCCGCCGTGCCGAGCGCAGCACCTGCGGCCGTGTGCAGATCGGGAGCGGGTTGCTCTCGATCTCCAGCCGCACCCACTCGTCACGATCCCGGTCGGGGATCGTGCGGGCATAGAGCGGCTGGCCCAGCGTGTTGACCGTCTCGAAGGTGTCGGCGGGGCGTAGTAGATCTCGAAGAGCCCCTCGATGCCCTCGGGATAGAAGAAGGCCTTGTCGGTCGGGACCGTGAACCCGACCCCGCCCCGGTAGCGGCGGAAGGTGATGCCGCCGAAGCTGACCTCATCGGCCACGCGGCCCGCAGATCGGCTGCCGCGGCCGTGTTGAGGTAGGTCTCCCGCACCTCCTTGTGGGCCACGAGATCGGCGAAGAAGGCCGAGCCACATTCGGCGCGCACCTGCACGGCGCCGGCAGAGAGCCCGCCCATCGAGTCCTCGACGCTCTCGATGAGGGCCTGGCAGCGCTTGCGGAGCGCCCCCGAGGCGGGGCTTGCATTGTCGAGGTCGAAGTCGATCTCGGTCGCGGGCGTGATGCCGAACTCGGTGAAGTAGTTCACGACCGTGGCGTGATCCTTCGGGTCCAACACCCGCCCCTGGATGCCGTTCAGCAGGTGGTACTCGAAGGTGGTCTCGGCGTCCTGGCGGAGCTTGCGCAGCCGGTACGCGACCTCGGTCTGCACCTGCTGGGTCGCGCTCTCCGAGCCGAAGTCGCGGACCGACTGGATCTCGGAGGCCCAGAGCACGTCCTGCTTCTTGAACTGGCGGCAGACGAAGGCGCGCATCTCGCGCCGGTCGGGCACCTGCTGCTCGTAGGGCCGACCCGCGTTCGGAGAACGGGATCAGCGAGAGCGTGCCGTCGCGGCTCTCGATCACGACGGTGCGGGACCGACGCCGCGCGGCTGAAGAGGTTTGAGCCCGAGAGCAGCGCGGGCTTGTAGGGAATGTTCTCGAGCGCGCGGGTGAGCTCGACGATGGTGAAGGCATCGCCTTCAAAGATGTCCATGGTGGCCATGTGGATGCCTCCTGTCGGGATTGGATCAGCGGACGAGGATGCCCGCGGCGAGAAGGCCCAAGTGGGCGGCCGCGATCTCGCCCTCGCTGGGGTGCCCGCGAAGACGAGGTCGTGGCGGTTGACGATGGCGGGCCGCGGACGACGGCGACGGCCGGTGCATCGCCCGCGCTCGCATCCGCCTTCCCCAGAGCACGGCGACGGCGGTCTCGGTGCCATCGATGGCGGCCGGGTCGTGGGCGCCATACTTGCCCGAGGCGGTGATCTTGCCGAGCACCGTGCCGGGCTCGAGCGTGCCCGCAGCGACGGTGATCGTCTCGCGGGTGTAGTCGCTTGAGCATTCCCAGACGAGGAAGCCGCCGGGGTGCGTGCCTTCGACCAACGTGGTCATGGTGTCATCCTTTCAGCTTGAAGGTGCGGGCGACGACCTCGCCCCAGGGGCGCGCGGCCGAGGAGCGGCCGGGCTGCGGGTGATGGGGCGCGATCTCGGGCTCGGCCTCGGCCTTCGCTGCGAGGAGTGCAGCGCGCACCGCGTCGAGGCTCGCGTCCTCTTCGAGGAAGCGGCCCGGCCATCTGCGGCTGGCCCGCGAGACGGCAGAGATCGACCACCGCGCGGGCATGCCCGATGGCCTCCGACCGGATCGCGGCGGGTCCGGCGCGCGCCGCTCGGCGGCGGCGAATTGGCTGGTGGCTGAGGCACGCCGGGGCGGCCGCCTGCTCGTCGTCGGCATCAGACAGCTGATCGCCTTTCAGCGTCGCCGTCGGTCTCCTCGTCCGCTTCGATTTCGGCGCCGTCGGGTCCGGATCCGCTTCGACAGCCTCGATTAGCACCGCGGCGCGTTGCGGAAGCGGCCAATGTCGAAGCGTGCGGCGATGCGGACAGGCTCGATCAGTCGGTCAGCGAAGCCCTGCGCGACGGCGTCCGATGCGTCGAACCAGGTTTCGGCGGACATGAGCCCAGACACCTCCTCAGTCGTTCGGCCGGATTTCGCGGCGTAGCCCGAGACGAGGCTGCCCTTCACCTTGTCGAGCGCCTCGGCCATGGCGCGCATGTCCTCGGCCGTCCCCATCACGAGGCCGGCTGGATCGTGGATCATCAGGAAGGCGTTCTCGGGCATGACGATCTCGTCGCCGGCCATCGCGATGTAGGAGGCCGCCGAGGCGGCAATGCCGTCGACCCAGACCGTGACCGGGCCCGCGTGCCGTTTCAGCGCGTTGTGGATCGCGACCGCATCGAAGACCGAGCCGCCGGGCTGTTGAGCCGCAGATCGACCGGCGTGCCCTCGGCAGTGCGCCCAGTTCGGCCAGAAACCCTTCGCCGAGACGCCGTAGGCGCCGATCTCGTCATAGATCGCCACTTCCGCACCGGTCCCCGGGCGCGGATCGCATACCAGCTTGCCATGTCGTCACTCCTGTTCGGGGACCGGATCGGTCGCGCGGCGCCGTCGTCCGTATCGTTGCCGGCGCCATTGCCGGGCTCGGCCCGCGTTGCAGGCGTCGCGCGAGCGCCCTGCGTCTCGCCGGGGCTCGTGCGGTAGCGCAGGCCGAGGCCAGTCGCGCGCGCGGCGTCGGCGGCGTTCTCGCGGTCCACTTCCTCGATGTCGTAGCCGGTCGCCTCGACCACCTTGCGCCGCGAGGTGATGCCGGCCTCCATCGCCAGCACCTGCGCCTGGATGTCCTTCAGCGGATCGACCAGTCCCAGCGCGGCGGGATCCATTGCACCGGCCGCACCTGTGCCGGATCGGCGTCGAGCGCGCCCGACAGCACCGCCGTCTCCAGCCAGCGCTGCCACACCGCGCGGCAGAGCTGGTGCACGATGACGCCATGCTGCAGCTGGCCGATGCGGCGGCGGAACTCGACGAGTTCGGCGCGCAAGGATGAGTAGTTCGCCTGCCGGACATCGCCCGGTGACGAGGTGATAGGGCAGCCCCAGCGAGGCCGCGACGAGAGTAGCGTCCGGTACTGGAACGCCTCGTAGCTACTGCCGACATCCGCCGGCGACGAGAACGTCACGTCCTCGCCCGGCAGCAGCACCTGCATCGTGCCGGGCTCGAGGCTCGCGATGGCGGCCCCATCCAGATCCGCCTCCGCCTCGCCCATCATGGGCTCTTCCGGCGCGGTCTTGGTGATGAAGCCCGCGAACATCGCCGCGGTCTTTTTCCGGTCGAGCTCGGCGTCGTCGTACTGGTCGAGCAGGAACAGCCGCACCATCGCCGGCGCGATATGCGGCAGGCCCCGGATCTGGCCCGCGTCGATGGGGCGGTAGATGTGCAGCACATCCGCCGCCGGCACGCGCACCGTCTCCGGGATGACCGCCCCCTGGTCGGTGCTGTCGCCCGGGTGGCGGCGGCGGAAGTGATAGGCCACGCGCCGCCCGATCGCATCGAACTCGATCCCGCAGCGGATGCGGTTGCCATTGGCCGCGGTCTCGGTCTTCTCGAAGGGCAGCATCTCGGACTGGAGAGCTGCAGCTGCAGCGGCACCAGCAGGCGTCCTCCGCGCGACGGGGTCGCAGCCGGACGAA
>JAEPEX010000065.1_pt1 | contig 34922 bp, 40 predicted proteins | sample 9130951 | NCBI WGS metagenome assembly JAEPEX01 (sample SAMN17228542, study PRJNA684324) | microbial mat metagenome | biome: saline marsh[ENVO:00000054]; feature: microbial feature [ENVO:01000007], biofilm[ENVO:00002034], sulphate-reducing...; material: estuarine water [ENVO:01000301]|estuarine... | reverse complement strand
ATGGCGGCGAGGACGGGCTGCCGATCTATCTGCGCAACGGCTTTCCCGGCCTCGACACGCTCGACCCGATCCAGTTCTATGCGCTGTGCCTCGGGCTGCTGCTGGCCGCGCTGTGGATCACCGGGCGGCTGATCCGCGCGCCCTTTGGCCTGGCGCTGAACGCGGCGCGCGCCAGCCCGAGCGGGTCGCGGCCACGGGCATCGAGCCGTTCCGGCTGCGGCTTGTGGCCTTCACGCTGTCGGGCGCGATCACCGGGCTGGCGGGCGCGCTGTTTGCCGATCTCAACCGGTTTGTCAGCCCGGCCATGTTCAGCTGGCAGACCAGCGGCGAGTTTGATCGTCTTCGTCATCCTGGGCGGGGTCGGGCGGCTCTATGGCCCGGTGGCCGGCGCGGTCCTTTACGTGGCACTTGAACACTGGCTGGGAGGCCTATGGGATTACTGGCATATCCTGCTGGGTGGGCTGTTGCTGATGGTGGTGTTGTTCGCCCGGGCGGCATTGTCGGCCTGCTCTGCGGCGCGGCCCGTCCGCATGGCTGAGCCGGTTCTGGAAACACGCGGCCTGACCCGGCGCTTCGGGGCGCTGACGGCGACCGACAACGTGTCGCTGACCCTGGTGCCGGGCGAAATCCACGCGCTGATCGGCCCCAACGGGGCGGGAAAATCCACCCTGATCGCCCAGATCTGCGGCGGGCTGGCGCCGGATGCGGGCCGTGTCCGGCTGCGCGGCCGCGACATCACCGGGCTTTCCGTGGCCGCCCGCGCCCGTGCCGGGATCGCCCGCAGCTTTCAGATATCCGCCCTGGCGATGGAGGATACGGTGCTGCCAGAACGCGCTGTTGGGGGGCGGTCGGCGCGGCCGGGGTCGCCGTGGCGGTTCTGGCGGCCGGCGCTGGCCGATGGCGCGCTGCGCGCCCGGCGACGGCGGCGGCTCGACCGGGTCGGCTGGGCGACCATGCCGCGACCCGCACCGCCGCCCTCAGCCATGGCCAGCGCCGCCAGCCTCGAAGTTGCGGTCGCGCTGACGCTTGCCCCCGCGGCCTTCGTGATGGACGAACCCATGGGCCGGGCTCAGCGCCGAAGGCGTGCGCGCGCTCACCGCGCTGCTTGACGGGGTGCGCGCCGAGGCACCGATCCTGCTGGTGGAACACGACATGGATGCGGTGTTCGCCCTGGCCGACCGGATCAGCGTGCTGGCCGAGGGCCGGGTAATCGCCAGCGGCCCGGTCGACGCGATCCGCGCCGATCCGGCGGTGCGCGCGGCCTATCTGGGGACGCTGCGTGAGCCTGCTTCACCTGTCCGACGTCACCGCCGCCTATGGCGCCACCCCGGCGCTGTTCGGGGTGTCGCTGGAACTCGACGCGGGCGAGGTGCTGGCGCTGATGGCCGCAACGGCATGGGCAAGACCACGACGATCCGCACGATCTGCGGGCTGCTGCCGGCGCGCGGCGCGATCAGCTTTGCCGGTACCGATCTGTCGGCCTGCCCGCCCACCGGATCGCCCGCATGGGTATCGGACTGGTGCCCGAAGGACGCGCTGTTTTGCCGGCTCAGCGTCGCCGAAAACCTGATCGCGGCGGCCCGGCCCGGCGCTGGGGACACCGCCGCGTCACCGCGCTGTTCCCGCGGCTGCCAATCGCCTGGGCCAACGTGCCGCCACCCTGTCGGGCGGCGAGCAACAGATGCTGGCAATCGCCGGGCGCTGATGACCAATCCGCGTCTCCTGATCCTCGACGAGGCGACCGAGGGGCTTGCGCCGGTGATCCGCGCCGAAATCTGGGCCGCCGTGGCCCGGCTGAAGGGCGAGGAGGGGCTGGCGATCCTGGCCGTCGACAAGTCGCTGGCGGAACTCGGCCCGGTGGCCGACCGGGCGGTGGTGCTGGAACGTGGGCGGACGGTCTGGTCGGGGGCTTTGCCGATCTCGACCGCCAGACGGTGCATCGCTTCCTCGGGGTGTAGTCTCAGCACGCAAGGCGGTTTGACCCATTGCGCCAGGTCCGCCTCCCGCCGCACGGGATCATGGTGACACGGGCCGCGCGCGCGGGTCGCCGCCAATCGGATCGACCCCGCCCGATGCGGTGGGCGCCCGCCGCACGGCGGGCGCGCTCCCGGGCGCGCGCCGGGAGCGTCCGCCAAAGACCATCCGCCTGGCGCTGCCGGAACCGATCGCGCGCGACACGCTCCAAACCGGATCTGTACCATTGGCCGTAACCCGCATGTCTCATACCAACGGCCATTGTGTTTGACTCGCGAGGGATTCCCTTGGGCTCGGTGTTGTGATTCTCTGTCATCGGAGGATGGAGGGCTTGATGGCGGTTGCGGTCACACGAACGGATTTGTCGGCGCGCGACCTGCGTGCGGCGGCGGTGAAGACCACGGATGCGAAGGCGGCGCGGCGGATGCTGGCGATCGCGCTGGTGCTGGAGGATTGGACCGCAAGACCGCGGCCGAGAGCTGCGGGATGGACCGACAGAGTTTGCGCGATTGGGTTTCACCGCTACCAAATGCCGCGGGGCTGGCGGGGCTGGTCGAACCGCCGCTCGGCCGGGCCGAAGCCGCTGCTGAGTGCCGACCAGAAGGCGGAGCTTGCGCAGATCGTGCGGGAGGGGCCCGACCCCGCCGTGGACGGGGTGGTGCGCTGGGCGTGTCGACCTTCAGCGCAAGATCGAGGCGCGCTTCGGGTTCAGGATGCATGAGCGCACCGTGGGTAAGCAGTTGGCGGCGCTTGGCTTTCGTCGCCTCTCGGTGCGTCCGCAGCATCCGAAATCCGACCCGGGCCCAGGCGGCGTTCAAAAAACTTCGCCGCGACCGTAGCCGACGCTCTGCCGGACCACGCCCGGGGCAAGCCTCTGGAGGTCTGGTTCCAGGATGAAAGCCCGGGTCGGCCAGCAGGGAACGCTGACCCGTATCCGGGCGCCGCGCGGCAGCCGACCGCGCGCGCCGCGCGACACCCGCTACACCTGGGCGTTCGCCTGCTCTCTCGGACGGATCGCGTTCGCAGGCTCACTCTTCGGCGCCGTCTGCCCCGAACGCGGAACCACCGCCGCGCTGGTCATGCCCCATGCAAACACCGCCGCCATGAACGCCACCTCGCCGGGATCTCCCGCACCGTCGCCCAGGGCGCGCACGCCGTTCTCGTCCTCGACGGCGCTGGCTGGCATGGCTCGAAGGCGCTTCGCGTCCCGACAACATCACCCTGCTGCCGCTCCGCCCTGCGCCCCGGAACGCAACCCCGTCGAGAACGTCTGGGCCTACCTCCGCGCCAATCGTCTCGCCAACGCCGTCTTCGAGACCTGCGAGGAGATCGTCGCGCGATGTTGCGACGCCTGGAACTTCTTCGCCAACGACAGCGGACACCGTCCGATCAATCACAACCAGAGACTACGCAAAAACGGTCAAAGTTTAGGGCCGTTGGTATTACGGACCCACATCGGCATAATCCGGGATCGCATAATGGTGTCGACAACCGATTGTTTGTCGTTGCCGTGCTGTGGCTGGCGCGCACCGCATCGCCGTGGCGCGATCTTCCGCCGGCGTTCGGCAAATGGACGGGCGGTCCATGCGCGGTTTCCGGAGATGGGCAATGTGTACCGCCCCCGGTTTCTGAGACACCCGTTTGCATCTACGCAGCCATGGGCTGGCTGTCCATCTGTTCGCGTCTGAACTGGGCTGGCGAGCGGTGGCCGTGTCGCTCGATCAGCCAGTGCTCGTTGTAGGCTGTCCGGAAGTCGATCAGCGCCTCGCGGAGCTCTTCGACCGGTGTCGAAGGTTCGCACCCACAGCAGGTTCTCCTTGAGGGTCCGGATGAACCGCTCCGGCGCATCCGTTGCCCTCGGGCGCCCGGATGAAGGCCGGCGAGGACGCGATGCCCCAGCCACCGGATCTCGCTGTCAATCGGCATTGAATCGTGACCCCTTATCGGCGCCCAAAATTGACCCCCTGGAGCTAAGCTGGCCCGGCGCTGCGTAGTCCTCATGTAACGCAGCGGCGGCGGGCCAGCGGGGGTTCGGTTTGCGCTATGCCGGTTTTTGAAGCGCCAGCTTCGTTCCCGGTCTCGACGATCTCGCAGTGATGGGTCAGGCGGTCGAGCAGCGCGGTGGTCATCTTGGCGTCTCCGAAGACGGTGGGCCATTCGCCGAACGCCAGGTTTGTCGTCACGATGATCGAGGTGCGCTCGTAGAGCTTGCTGATCAGATGGAACAGGAGCTGACCGCCGGTCTGGGCGAACGGAAGATAGCCGAGTTCGTCCAGGATCAGGAAGTCCAGGCGGGAGATCAGGTCTGCGGTGCGGCCCTGCCGTTCGGCCCGGGCTTCCGCGTCGAGCTTATTGACCAGATCGACGACGTTGAAGAACCGGCCCCGGCGGCCGTTTCTGATGCAGGCGCGCGCGATGCTGACCGCGAGATGGGTCTTTCCTGTGCCGGTGCCGCCGATCAGCACGAGGTTGCGTTGATGATCGAGGAAGTCTCCGGTGGCCAGATCCCGGATCAGGGTCTCGTTGACCTCGGCCGCCTCGAAGTCGAACTCCTTGATCTCCTTAGCCAGCGGCAACTTGGCGATGGTCATCTGGTACTTGATCGAGCGCGCCTGCTTCTCACTGATCTCGGCGGTCAGCAAATCGCCGATGATCCGTTGGGGTTCGTGCTGTCGCTTCACCGCCGTGGCGATGATCTCGTCGTAGGCCGTCCTCATGCCGTAAAGCTTCAGCTGACCCATGGCGTCCAGCACCTGTGATCGTTCCATTCGCGGTTCTCCTCAGGCTGTCGTAGCGATCGCAATTGGCCGCGGGCTCGCGGCCCAACTTCAGTGCATCCGGCGTCGTGATTGTCAGGGGCGGTGGCGGTTCGCGGCGACGCGCCAGGATGTTCAGAACGACGCCGGCGGAATGGACGTTGTGGGCCAAAGCCTCGGAGCAGGCGGCTTCGACGGCCTCCAGCCCGTCGGTGAGCACGGCCCCGAGGATCTCGACCACCTGCCGGTCGCCGCCGGGCTGGCGTTCGAGCTTGCGCTGAACCCGGCGCAGGGCCGGTGGCAGGTCCCAGTCCTTGAAGGGGGCTCCGTTGCGCAAGGCGCCTGGTTTGCGCGCCAGAACCGGGATGTAATGAAGCGGATCGTAGATCGTCTTGCCGCGACCGAAGGCGCGCTCATGCCGCCCCACGACCTGGTTCGCCATCGGTCTCGAACGCATGGCGACACGATGGCTCACTCCTGCCAGCATTCCAGGCGGTCGGCATAGGCGCGGATCTCGACGGGCCGCCCGACCGCACGGGCGTCGACCGAGTAGCGGTTCTTGTCGAAGCGCACGAGGCAGGTCTTGGACACCGACGCCGGGACGGCGTGGAATCCATCGAACGGACCGACATACGGCACCAGGCTCGACCGCTCCTCTTCGAACACCTCCCAGATCGTCTTGTCCGGAATGTCGGGGTGCCGGTTCGCCTTGGCATAGGCAATGCACCGGTCCCCGAGCCAGGCATTCAGCTCGGCAAAGGATTTGAACTTCGGCCGCGGCACGAAGAACCGTCGGCGGAGCACGCCCACCTGGTTCTCAACCTGCCCCTTCTCCCAGCCCGACGCCGGTGTGCACGCCACCGGATCGACCAGGTAATGTCCGCACATCTGCTGGAAACGGCGATTGTAGGCGCGATCCTTGCCCACGAAGATCGTGTCCACCGCCGTCTTCATGTTGTCGTAGATGCCCCGCGCGCAGGCGCCGCCGAAGAAGGCGAACGCCCTGTCATGGGCATCGAACACCATCTCCTGCGTCTCGCGGGGATAGGCCCGCACGAACGGCATCCGGCTGTGACACAGGCGGACATGGGCCACCTTGACCGTCACCGTCACGCCATCGAGGATCACGATCTCATGGCTCCAGTCGAACTGGTAGGCCTCGCCCGCATCGAAGCTCAGCGGAACATAGGCACTGGCCGAGGCTTCCTGCGCCACCTTCGACCAACCGGCCGCGTAGCGCCGAATGGCATCATAGCCGCCGCCATAGCCGCGGTTCCGCAGCTCTTCGTAGATCCGAATGACGGTCAGACGCTCCCGCTTCGGTCGCCGGGCATTCTCGGCCAGCATCGCGTCCAGATCCGATCGCCAGGGGTCAATCTTCGGTCGGGGCTGAGTCGTGCGATCGTAGGTGAACTCGGTCGCGCCCGATCGGATGACCTTGCGCACCGTGTTCCGCGACACCCGCAGCTCCCGGCAAATCTGCTTGATCGACTTGCCATCGACGAAATGCGCCCGCCTGATCTTCGCGATCGTCTCCACAACCAACATCCCCTGACTGCTCCCTCTCGTTCCAGAGGAAGCTTCTGAGCAGAAGTATCAGGGGGGTCACTTTTGGACGCCGATCACCCCAAGATGAGGGTCAATTTTGCATGCCGATCCACATCTCGCTCTGGAAGTCGTGGGACATGTACTGGGACCCGTGATCGTGCCGCAGGCTCAAACCCTGCGGCGATGTCCTTGCCGATAGCGCCAAAACGAGCCGTCACGCCCTGGCGCACCGGCTCCAGCGCCTCGTGGCGCGTGCCGCGCAGCGCGGCATGGATGCCGACGCATTCGGCCGAGCAGTGATCGACGGCGACGAAGACCGCCACCGTGGCCGTACTCTCTCGTCACCGCGGCCGTCATGTCGGTACCCCACATCGTATCGACCATGTCCGGGATGATCGTTCCATCGTGGGCCCGCGGACCCCGCGGCGTCGCCCGGCCCGTATCCGCCGAAAGGCCGCTCTCCCGCATCAGGCGGCGCACGCGCTGCTTCGAGGTCCGCAGGCCCCTGTGCCGCAGGCGCGCCCATACCTTGCGATACCCCTCGCCGTGAAAAGGGCTGTCCGGTCAGCACGACGCGGATTTCCTCCACAAGGGCGGCATCCGGCATCGCACCCTGCGGCCCCGGCCGGCGGCGCGGGGGCTCGGGCAGGTTGGCGGCCCGCCGTCGGCGATAGATCCCGGCTCGGGGGACGTCCCAGACCCGGCAGACGCGGGCAAGTCCGTAGCGGCGGCGTCCGGAGATCGAGAACACGGAACTCATCGCCTCGACCTCCGACGGTCCAAAGGGCGCCCGCCCTCCAGCTGCGCGACCTTCTCGTAGAGCAACGCGTTATCGATCGTGACGGCGCCGAGCTTGGCCTGAAGCTGCGCGATCCGCTCGTCCCGATCGTCCCGGGCGCGCGATTTCAGGCTCGCGGCCCCCGCCCCGAGAAAGGCATCCCGCCAACCGCTGAGCTCCGCCACCGTGACGCGAAGTTCCCGCGCCAGCGTCTCCAGCGGTTCGCCGCGAAGAACCCGCAGGACCGCCTCCTGCTTTCGCCTCGCCGTCATCCGTCGTTCCCGACCCGGCGCCCCGGCCGCTCCGACACCGGACATCTCCGCGCCCGGAGCGCCTGCGTGCTTCTCCTGCGTCATCATTCACCTCCATTTGCCTCTCAATAAGCCGTCAAAAGGTGTCTCAGCGAACCCTGGGGCGGGGGAGCCTGCTCTTGCTGTGAGGCGTTCGCCCAAGCCCCCTTGCCAGTCGCCCCATCAACCGGGGGCGCGCCGGTCCAGGGCCGCTGGCCCATGTGTTGGTCGGCAAATATTGCGATCATCTGCCGCTCTACCGACAGTCGGAAATCTACGCTCGGGAGAAGGTCGACCTTCACCGCTCCACGCTGACTGATACCAGCTTGCACTAATCAGAACCCATGCGCCCATTCTCGGAGGCCTATGGTCATGATCCTCGACGGTCGGTCCATGAGGCGGTTCCACGCCTCGCAGGCCAGGGTGACGATGTCATCGTAGCTCTCGAACACGCGGTTCGAGAGCCAGTTCTCGCGGAGGTACTGCCAGATGTTCTCGACCGGGTTCAGTTCCGGCGACCGGGGCGGCAGGGCCAGGAGGGTGATGTTCTGTGGCACGGCGAGGGCGCGGGACCATGTGCCAGCCGGCCTGGTCGAGGATGACCACGGGCGTGTGCGCCGGGGGTCGACCATGGCACTGATCTCGGCAAGGTGGGCGGTCATGGCAGGGGTGTCGCAGCATGGCATGACCAGACCCGCGCCCTTGCCCGCCTTCGGGCAGATGGCTCCGAAAATATAGGCCGACTGCGTGCGCTGGTCGTGCGGCGCCGAAGGTCGTGTGCCGCGCCGTGCCCAGCGGCGGGTGATCGTGTTCTTCTGGCCGATCCTGGCCTCATCCTGGAACCACAGCTCTATTGCGGTGCCCTCGGGAAGCGTCTCGCGGATTTCCGCCAGCCGGACGGGGAAGTCTTTTTAAAAGCGGCAATTTCCTCCGCGTTCTGGGCATAATGGCGTGGCCGTGCGGAGAGCTTGCCGAAGCCGAGCGCATTGAGTTCCCGGCTCAGGGTCGCCGCGCTCACCGAGATGCCAAACTTGTCCCAGACCCAGGCCGCGAGATCGATCAGCCGCCACCGGACAACGCCGTCGCGCACCGGGTTCGGGCCGCTCTCGACGACCCGCACCAGCGCCGCCCGCTGGGCATCGTCGAGCTTCGGGCGGTTGCCTGGCGGCTTGCGGCCGATCAGACCGGCCGGCCCCTCGGCATTGAAGCGCTCAACCCAGTCACGCAGGATCTGCCGGCCGACACCGCCGGTCTCCGCCGCCTCACCTCGGCTGCCACCGTCATAGATCACCGCCAGCGCCAGCAATCGCCGCGTCTGGTCTGCATCCTGGCTCTGCCGGGCCAGCCGCCTGAGCTCCGCCGCCGTGAAGTCCCTCCGTATCGCCAAAGCGCGTCCCATGCCTGCCTCCATGTCGTTTTCGACACAGAATCAGAGATCGGCTGCAAAGGGAATCCCCTGCGAGAGTCGGTGTCAGCGCAAGTTGTATAATACCAACGGCCATTGGTGTTTGACTCGCGAAGGATTCCCTTGGGCTCGGTGTTGTGATTCTCTGTCATCGGAGGATGGAGGGCTTGATGGCGTTGCGATCACACGAACGGATTTTTCGGCGCGCGACCTGCGTGCGGCGGCGGCGAAGACCACGGATGCGAAGGCGGCGCGGCGGATGCTGGCGATCGCGCTGGTGCTGGAGGGATTGGACCGCAAGACCGCGGCCGAGAGCTGCGGGATGGACCGACAGAGTTTGCGCGATTGGGTTCACCGCTACAATGCCGCGGGGCTGGCGGGGCTGTCGAACCGCCGCTCGGCCGGGCCGAAGCCGCTGCTGAGTGCCGACCAGAAGGCGGAGCTTGCGCAGATCGTGCGGGAGGGGCCCGACCCCGCCGTGGACGGGTGTGCGCTGGCGGCGTGTCGACCTTCAGCGCAAGATCGAGGCGCGCTTCGGGGTCAGGATGCATGAGCGCACCGTGGGTAAGCAGTTGGCGGCGCTTGGCTTTCGTCGCCTCTCGGTGCGTCCGCAGCATCCGAAATCCGACCCCGGGGCCCAGGCGGCGTTCAAAAAAACTTCGCCGCGACCGTAGCCGACGCTCTGCCGGACCACGCCCGGGGCAAGCCTCTGGAGGTCTGGTTCCAGGATGAAGCCCGGGTCGGCCAGCAGGGAACGCTGACCCGTATCCGGGCGCCGCGCGGCAGCCGACCGCGCGCGCCGCGCGACACCCGCTACACCTGGGCGTTCGCCTGCTCTCTCGGACGGATCGCGTTCGCAGGCTCACTCTTCGGCGCCGTCTGCCCCGAACGCGGAACCACCGCCGCGCTGGTCATGCCCCATGCAAACACCGCCGCCATGAACGCCCACCTCGCCGGGATCTCCCGCACCGTCGCCGAGGGGCGCGCACGGCCGTTCTCGTCCTCGACGGCGCTGGCTGGCATGGCTCGAAGCGCTTCGCGTCCCCGACAACATCACCCTGCTGCCGCTCCCGCCCTGCGCCCCGGAACGCAACCCCGTCGAGAACGTCTGGGGCCTACCTCCGCGCCAATCGTCTCGCCAACGCCGTCTTCGAGACCTGCGAGGAGATCGTCGCGCGATGTTGCGATGCCCGGAACTTCTTCGCAAACGACAGCGACACCGTCCGATCAATCACAACCAGAGACTACGCAAAAACGGTCAAAGTTTAGGGGCCGTTGGTCTCATTCGGCGGGCTTACGCGGCCCGCAGGGGGCCACGGTCCCGCCTCATTCCCAGTGGCCTGGCACCAGCCGGGCCTCGATCTCCTCGGGCCGGTGGATAATCCGCAATGAGTCCGGAACGATGGCCGCTGCCTGTCCGCGTGGGTGCGCCGGCGGCCCGCGCGACGGTTTGGCCTGGCGCAGGGCCTCCGATCGTCGCCGCCTTCAGCCGCCGCGCGCGGCTGCGCGCGCCGCATAGATCGTCTCGTGGCTGACGCGGGCGGAAGGATCACCGGGCTTCATGCGCCGCAGTCTGTGCGCGATCTGCTCAGGCGACAGCGCCAAAAGACAAGGTGGTCATGGACGAAGCGGTAAAGCGCGCTGCCCTCGGCCAGCTTGCGCCGCCGCCCCGCAGCGCGCGCGCCGCGTATCGTGGGCGCGGCGCGCCGCTTGCGGTCCATAGCGGCATCGGCCCGACGGCCCCGCGCCAGCGCGCGCCCGATCGTGCTGGCAGGGCGCCCCGGAAGCCGCCCGATCGCCCGCTGGCTGCGGCCCCGTTCATGCCCGGCGAAGATCACGCCACGTTCCTCGCTGCCGAGGGGATTGCTTCGTCTGTCCATCGCAACATCCTATGCCCAACGGCTCCGGGTGCTGCACTTGAAACTTGAGCCTACCGTTCAGCTATGACCGCACGACGCAGCCGCGCCCGAAGATCGACCCCTGGCGGTCGGTGCTGGACGAGATGCTGGCCGAGAATGCCCGACGGCCGAAGCGCGAACGGCTGACGGTCATTGTCGGATCTACGAAGAGCTGCGGAACCGCGGCTATGGCGGGGCTATGATACCATTCGGCGCTACGCGGCCGGTTGGTCGAAGGTGGCGCAGGAAGCCTCGGCCAGTGCCTATGTGTTCCATCCCGGATGATCACATTGTCCCTGGGCGATCCGCCCTGTTCATGGCAAGGTCGATGTTGCGCGCGGTTCGGGACGGGAGCAATCATGCTGATTTCTCTGTGGATCGGCATGCAAAATTGACCCTCATCTTGGGATGATCGGCGTCCAAAAGTGACCCCCCTGATACTTCTGCTCAGAAGCTTCCTCTGGAACGAGAGGGAGCAGTCAGGGGATGTTGGTTGTGGAGACGATCGCGAAGATCAGGCGGGCGCATTTCGTCGATGGCAAGTCGATCAAGCAGATTTGCCGGGAGCTGCGGGTGTCGCGGAACACGGTGCGCAAGGTCATCCGATCGGGCGCGACCGAGTTCACCTACGATCGCACGACTCAGCCCCGACCGAAGATTGACCCCTGGCGATCGGATCTGGACGCGATGCTGGCCGAGAATGCCCGGCGACCGAAGCGGGAGCGTCTGACCGTCATTCGGATCTACGAAGAGCTGCGGAACCGCGGCTATGGCGGCGGCTATGATGCCATTCGGCGCTACGCGGCCGGTTGGTCGAAGGTGGCGCAGGAAGCCTCGGCCAGTGCCTATGTTCCGCTGAGCTTCGATGCGGGCGAGGCCTACCAGTTCGACTGGAGCCATGAGATCGTGATCCTCGATGGCGTGACGGTGACGGTCAAGGTGGCCCATGTCCGCCTGTGTCACAGCCGGATGCCGTTCGTGCGGGCCTATCCCCGCGAGACGCAGGAGATGGTGTTCGATGCCCATGACAGGGCGTTCGCCTTCTTCGGCGGCGCCTGCGCGCGGGGCATCTACGACAACATGAAGACGGCGGTGGACACGATCTTCGTGGGCAAGGATCGCGCCTACAATCGCCGTTTCCAGCAGATGTGCGGACATTACCTGGTCGATCCGGTGGCGTGCACACCGGCGTCGGGCTGGGAGAAGGGGCAGGTTGAGAACCAGGTGGGCGTGCTCCGCCGACGGTTCTTCGTGCCGCGGCCGAAGTTCAAATCCTTTGCCGAGCTGAATGCCTGGCTCGGGGACCGGTGCATTGCCTATGCCAAGGCGAACCGGCACCCCGACATTCCGGACAAGACGATCTGGGAGGTGTTCGAAGAGGAGCGGTCGAGCCTGGTGCCGTATGTCGGTCCGTTCGATGGATTCCACGCCGTCCCGGCGTCGGTGTCCAAGACCTGCCTCGTGCGCTTCGACAAGAACCGCTACTCGGTCGACGCCCGTGCGGTCGGGCGGCCCGTCGAGATCCGCGCCTATGCCGACCGCCTGGAATGCTGGCAGGACGGTCAGGTCGTGGGGCGGCATGAGCGCGCCTTCGGTCGCGGCAAGACGATCTACGATCCGCTTCATTACATCCCGGTTCTGGCGCGCAAACCAGGCGCCTTGCGCAACGGAGCCCCCTTCAAGGACTGGGACCTGCCACCGGCCCTGCGCCGGGTTCAGCGCAAGCTCGAACGCCAGCCCGGCGGCGACCGGCAGGTGGTCGAGATCCTCGGGGCCGTGCTCACCGACGGGCTGGAGGCCGTCGAAGCCGCCTGCTCCGAGGCTTTGGCCCACAACGTCCATTCCGCCGGCGTCGTTCTGAACATCCTGGCGCGTCGCCGCGAACCGCCACCGCCCCTGACAATCACGACGCCGGATGCACTGAAGTTGGGCCGCGAGCCCGCGGCCAATTGCGATCGCTACGACAGCCTGAGGAGAACCGCGAATGGAACGATCACAGGTGCTGGACGCCATGGGTCAGCTGAAGCTTTACGGCATGAGGACGGCCTACGACGAGATCATCGCCACGGCGGTGAAGCGACAGCACGAACCCCAACGGATCATCGGCGATTTGCTGACCGCCGAGATCAGTGAGAAGCAGGCGCGCTCGATCAAGTACCAGATGACCATCGCCAAGTTGCCGCTGGCTAAGGAGATCAAGGAGTTCGACTTCGAGGCGGCCGAGGTCAACGAGACCCTGATCCGGGATCTGGCCACCGGAGACTTCCTCGATCATCAACGCAACCTCGTGCTGATCGGCGGCACCGGCACAGGAAAGACCCATCTCGCGGTCAGCATCGCGCGCGCCTGCATCAGAAACGGCCGCCGGGGCCGGTTCTTCAACGTCGTCGATCTGGTCAATAAGCTCGACGCGGAAGCCCGGGCCGAACGGCAGGGCCGCACCGCGGACCTGATCTCCCGCCTGGACTTCCTGATCCTGGACGAACTCGGCTATCTTCCGTTCGCCCAGACCGGCGGTCAGCTCCTGTTCCATCTGATCAGCAAGCTCTACGAGCGCACCTCGATCATCGTGACGACAAACCTGGCGTTCGGCGAATGGCCCACCGTCTTCGGAGACGCGAAGATGACCACCGCGCTGCTCGACCGCCTGACCCATCACTGCGAGATCGTCGAGACCGGGAACGAAAGCTGGCGCTTCAAAAACCGGGCATAGCGCAAACCGAACCCCCGCTGGCCCGCCGCCGCTGCGTTACATGAGGACTACGCAGCGCCGGGCCAGCTTAGCTCCAGGGGGTCAATTTTGGGCGCCGATAAGGGGTCACGATTCAATGCCGATTGACAGATTTCTCTTCACAAGCAGGCGACGACGACGCCGAAGGTCCGGGCCGCGATCCAGGCCAGCGACGAGCCGGCATGGAAGGTAGCGGAGCGCTACGGCATTTCCGGGCAGACGGTGTGGAAATGGCGGAACCGGGACAGCACCGAGGATCGCAGCCACACCCCGCACCGGCTGCAGACGACGCTGACGCCGGCGCAGGAGGCGGTGGCGGTCGCGCTGCGCAGAACCCTTCTTCTGCCGCTCGACGACCTGCTCGCCGTGGTCCGCGCGTTTCTGAACCCGAACGTCTCGCGCTCCGGGCTCGATCGCTGTCTGCGGCGGCATGGGGCCGGGAACCTGCGCGATCTGAAACCGAAAGAACCGAAGCCCGCGCACAAACCCTTCAAGGCCTACGAGCCCGGCTACCTGCACATCGACGTGAAATACCTGCCGCAGATGGCAGACGAGGAGCGGCGGCGCTATCTCTTCGTGGCGATCGACCGCGCCACGCGATGGGTCTTCGTCCGCATCTACCCGGCGAAAACGGCGGCCAATGCCCGACGCTTCCTCCGCGACCTGGACCGTGCCGCACCGATGAAGATCACCCGCGTGCTCACCGAGCGAGCCAAGTCCGCCATCGGTCCAAGGACGATGGCGAGCGGCAAGGACTTCACGGATCGCCTGTTCGGCCTCCGGCGCCGCCCCGCCACCGGCAACCACGCGTTCGACCGCCTCTGCGCCGAACGCGGCATCGAGCACCGCCTCGCGCCGCCCGTGCGGCCGCACACGAACGGCATGGTCGAGCGGTTCAACGGCCGGATCGAGGACGTTCTGCAAAGCCACCGATTCCGCTCCGGCGAGGACCTCGAACAGACCATCCTGCGCTACGTCCGCCTCTACAACGGCCAGCTCCCGCAATCCGTCCTCAAAAGCCGAACGCCCATCGACGCCCTGAAAGAATGGCACAAACAGAAGCCGGAACTCTTCAGGAAACGGCCCTACAATCACACAGGATGTGACAACTAGGTAGCCGAAGCGTTCCTTCGCGGCTTGTCGGCCGCAAGTGGTATCAACGACAACTGATCGCCAGGCCCAACCCAGGTCCCATCGTCACGCACGCCCCAGATGCGGCGCAATGTTGATTCTCCAAACCCGTGCTTTTTCTCGACATAGTCGATGACTTTCGCAAAAGCGGTGTCATTGCCACCCCGAAAGGAGTTCTGGCGCCAAAGTCCAACCGCTTGTGAGCCGCCTACGGCGCGGTAAGTAAAGCGTTTGCGCGGCATCCAAACAGGAAAGCCGTTCGCAGTGGACATCACCTTGAGCCACAGGTCATCTGCAAACAGACAGGTTGCCTCTATTCCGCTGAGATCAAAGGCTTCCTGTCGAAGTGCGCCGGGGGGATAAAGCACGCCACCGATACCGGTTGGCAGCAGCGCATACGTTTGGCTTTCACGCAGGAACTGGTAGTCGTACGACCATTGATCATAAGTACGCAGGGTCCCGTCGGGCCGGAAGCGGATAAGGTTGCACCGACCCGCCACCACGCTGCGTGGCTGGTCGACATGGCCTTGATAGAGCGCTGCAAGAAGATCGGAGTCGTAGATGATATCATCATCCGTTGTCACGACAATGGCGTCAGGATACTCTTGCAACGCATAAAAGTACTTTTTATGCGGACCGATATCGCCGCTCACCCAGCGCAATTCCAGCCCAACGCCCAACTCATCTAGAACGTCTTGCGGTACATCAGCCTCGCCCCCAGGGAACTGATCGCGCGACAGCCACAAGATAATGCGGTCCGGCTTCTGAGATTGTTTCTTGAGGGCCTTAAGACAAGGCGCAAGCACGGGCATTCGCGCAGGGAATGAAGTAAGCGAAACAATCAGCTCGCTGCGGGCCGACAACAATTCCGGTGATGAAATGTCCCTTATGTTGTTATCATGAACCGCAAGTGGCCCCTTAGCTCCTCTGTCGATGCGTTCTTGGAACAGGCGTTCCAGGTCTTGACTGTGTCGCTCCATGCTGGCTTCAGCCTCATAGCGACTGCGCGAGGCGGCCCCCATTCTTGAAAGCGCGTCGGGCTCCTTGTCGATCATCGCCATCATTGCAGCGGACAGCTCGGCCACATCTCCAGAAGCCACAATGCAGCCATTGTCAACTGCAACCATATATTTGGCACCCACATTTTCTGTAACAATCAAAGGTTTGGCCAACATCGCCCCCTCAAGAGCAACAAGCGAACACGATTCATCTCGCGACGCGACAACTACCACATCCATCTGCGACATAAGCTCGATTTTCTTTGTGTTATCAGAAATCAGTCCATGAAAATGCACGCCCGACAAGTCCTTTGTCATGCCAAACAGATAGGAGGCAAAACTCGTTCCGCTATTTATGAACCCGCCAGCAAAGTGTACTTCCGACCGTTCCCTGTACGCATCTGGCAAAGCTCTGTAGGCTGCGATCAGCACGTCATACCCCTTACGGTGCTCGATCGTACCAAGTTGCACAAAGCGCACCACGCCGTCCTTTTGGGGTCGGTAAGGCAGGGCAAGCGCGGCATAGTCTTCAACCGCGTTGTGCAGCACATCCACCGGACCCTTGGCATACTCGGCTATGGCATTTGCAGCATAATCACTCACCACCGTAATGGCCGAGCTCTGGGCCAATGTCGCGGCGCGCCTCAGATTCCCGCGCAAGAATTGAGGTACGTTGCCGGCTTCGCGCACGTACCAAACCAAGGGTATCTTCCCTTCGAAGGCAGAGACGTAGCGGTCGGTCGCGACCGTGTTACAAACGACAAGCGCGATGTTGTCGCTCTTTAGCGCAGCTATTCTGGCGTTGTTCACCTCTCCAGGTGGCACGACTCGTACAACAAAGCCATGCTCGGCGAACTCTTGGGAAAAGGGGCCCGCCCGTTCGGTCCAGATCACCGGACGATACCCCAGCGCGTTTGCCACCTTGCACAGTCGCAAAAGGCTGTGGGGGGCGCCGTCGTACTTCATTTCGTGCGAAACGAACAAGATCCCCTGGCGATCGCGATCGGCGGCGATGGGTTTTACAGCTTTTGTGTGCGCCAAACTGCGCTGGTTGGGAGGGAACAAGTCACCAAACCGCCGGAACTCGGACTGCGTGTCATGGAGAACCGCGAGCGCGTCATAGATGAAGTCGCCATAGACCGCATGCTGGTACGGTCTGCACCCAAGGGAGTTTCTGAGCGGCTGAAACGCCGTATAGCTGCCGATCTTGCGAAGGGACTCGAGACCTTTGGAATAGTCAAGATAACGCTCGACAAAATCCAGCATGCCGCGCTGCATTTCGAGAATTTGGGCCACGTTCGGCGGAACATTCGTCCCCCGTTTGGCCACGGGTTTTCCGCGGTCATCACGGACATACGTAATGGTCGTCGCGACGGGCTCGGTGAACAGATATTCGACCGAATGGGTGAGAAGATCCTTTGTCAGTCGCGCAACATCTCCTGTTGGCATCATCACGCGCATCAGATCCTGATTCTCCAATGGGGAGTAGATATAGGCGGTGATCGACCCGTCGCTTACGGCATCGGTGATCTGATCACTTCGTGACGTACCCAAAAGTGCGCCAAATACTCGCGGCGCAGACGGACCCATGCGGGACTTCAAGAAATCGTCCAAGGTGGAAATGCACGTTCCGGTCCAGCCGATGTCCACAGCCAAAACGGTTCTGGCGTGCCCAATGCGGTCACGAAAATAGTCACATGCGATACGCTTAGTTTCCGAAAGATGTTCTTCGACCACATCTTGATTGGCCCAGAAAAAATCCCGCAGCCTATCTTCACTGGCACTAGCCGGGAATTGATAGGGCTCTATGTCAGCTGCTTCGAGATGACCCACCAAAAATCCGAACCCTGCGTCTTCCAAAATCTGAAACACCGGTTTGGTGTTTTGGGATTCCCGAAACCAACGGAAGACACTACGCGAAATATAGTCTTCATAATTATGTTCCGAAGTTAGCATCAAGGCCGCGGTGCGAGAGGTGTCGACATAGGCGCTGGGAAAATTCGAAAAAAATCGATTGTATAATTTGTTTAGGATATCGCAATCCCGTCCCAGAAAGAGGATTTTTTCCGCCCCTTTTTCGCGCGCGAGCCGCTCTATGAACTCCAGGTACCCAAGTGCCAGAATGCCGCCAACGCGAAAGCCATGCGTATAATGCAATTCCTCTCGCCACGTACCAGTGCCCATAGTGTTGTCTATGACAGCTTCGTAGAAGCTACCGGCCATGTTCGACATGAACACTTCGCGCTTCAGGCCATGCTGGTCAGGATTAAACACGCCCGTGATACCGGCGGCGTTGGACTTGACGACATCCGCGTCATACACGTCCCCGACATGAGCGATACTGATGTCCTTGCCAAAATCCCGGATCAAGACGCCCTGCAATGTGCCATCGCCTTTTCGCGCGGCATGTTCGTTCGATAAATAGATGGTCTCATGGCCGAGATAGCCGGCGGAAGAAAGCATGGCCTCCAGCGTCGTCCGGGGCAGGTACATGTCACTGGTAAAAATCAACCTCTTGCCTGCTGCGCGAAGACGATCGAAGACGTCCCGGATGTAGGGGTTGGGCCGTGTCAGTTGTATTTCGAGTTTTTGCTCAAGCTCTTTCCATCCGGTCACGTCGCCATGACGAGCGGCAAGAACTTCGTAGATTTCATCAAGGGTCACCTCTCGGGTGCCTTTCAGCCTGTCGTTCGAGGTCCGCGCATATGCCTCTGCCTGTCTACGTTTACTCGCAAAGTCGGTGACCTGCAGCAGCGAGCCCATGATCCGGAATACGTGGCTGGGTTGAGAGACCGCGCGCACGATCGCTGTGTCGAAAATGTCAAAAGAAATCACATCATGGGCGCTCAGGCAATCGACCATCTCGTCGATCAGTAGCCGTTCAGGGGCCTCCGGGTCAATGTAGTAGTGAATAGAGCTGTCGAAACCGATACGCTGCAAGCGGCGTGCCCGGGCATAGATTTCTGACGAATGATCCCCCAAGGCATCAATGGTCTTGGCCCGGTTGAGCACGGCCACAACGCCTTCGTAATCCTCGGCCTGGAACTTTGCATTCGCGATGGCCTTGAGCAGAGAGGCGTTGTCCGGGTGTTCGAGGAGTGCAGACTCGAGAAGCGACAAGGCGCCCTGTACGTCATCGGCCTTGCGCAGCTCCTGTGACTTCTCCACCAGACGACGGACAGTCGATATCTGCTTCAGTTTCAGCGTAAACGGTCCCAGCGGCTCGTACGCTTCAACCGCAGCAAGCGCCTGCAAAACCCCCTTGTCATCCTTCAGAGCAAACCGGGCGTTGGCAAGCTCCTTCAGAAGCTCAATATCGCGTGGAAAGTGGAATGCCAGGGTTTCCAGAAGCTTCGCAGCTTCCGAAATGGACCCTGCCCGCCGTAACTGACGGGCCCGTTCGATTATCCGTCCTGTATCTGGTGCATTGCCCAGTCCGAAAAAAGCATGCTTCACCCGGTTTAGCATTCTACCCATCTTGCAACTCATAGCTTTTCTTCTTCAAACGTTTCACCCGACATTCCCCAGGTGGTCTTCTATCTGACGCGAAGATCGTCTGATCAGGCCAGTGGGTCAAGTGTTTTGCCGTCCAAGCGGCGCCTGCGGTCTGCGGGTCGCACACGACCCCTTGCGGCCGCGGGAAGTGTTCTGCGATGCCGGGTTCCGGTCGGGTACCGATCTGGAGTTCCTGGTGCAGGACGCCGCCGTGCTGATCTCGCTGTTGCTGCAACACGGGCTGGCGCCGTCCGAGATCGGCCGGTCGCTGTCGGCCCTCGGCGATGGCGGCGCCGGTTCGGTGATCGGGTCGATCGTGGCCGGGATCGCTGTTCCGCCACAATGGGCGCAGCATGCCCCGTCCGGGGAGGGCGACCCATGATCGCGGCGCTGGCCCTGGTGCTGCTCGAGGCAGCGACGCCGGTTGCAGGTTACGCGCTCGACGGCCGGGTCACTGCGGTGCGCGATGTCGATACCATCGAGGTCGCGGGCGTGCCGGTGCGTCTCAACGGCGTCGATGGGCCAGAGACCGGAACCCGGGCCGGTGACGCGGCCGCGCACGACATGCGCCAGCTCGTGCAGGGCCGGCAGGTGCGGTGCAGCCTGAACGGCGAACGCAGCCATGATCGCCGGATCGGTGTCTGCTCTCTCGACGGCATGGATATCGGTGCGCTGGCAATCATGGCAGGTCATGCGCTCGATTGCCCGCGCTGTTCGGGCGGCCGCTATCGTCCGCTCGAACGCCTTGACGCCCGCACGAGGCTGCCGCGCGCAGGCTGTTGCCAGCCATAGGACCAGTCCTTGGGAGGATGGCCCGCCCGTAGGCGGGCCTGCCCGGGTCAGGGGAACAGCTTGTCGATGGCGACGATCAGCCCGACGATGCTGGCGCCCATGATCCACAGATGCCGGTAGAGCTCCTTGAAGCTCTCGGCGATCTCGCTCTTCAACTCTGCGATGCTCGTTTCGATCTTGGCGTCGAGCCCGGCGATATCGGTCTTGGTGGCGAACTCCGAGGTATCGACCGAGGCGAAGCCGCCGGCGATGGCTTCGGCCAGGCGTTCGTCGGCCCCGGCCTCTTTCAGGGCGCGGGCGAATTTCAGCGTGTCGATGTGCAAGGTCAGGCCCATGGTGGTCTCCTCTCCACGGTATAGGCGATCCGTTCGGGAAAAGCGAGGGGCTAGGGCGGCCCGAAGGCCGCCCCGCCGGTCAGCCGGTGTTGTCGGGAGCGTCCCCGGCGTCCGGCGCTGCCCGCTTCTTCGCCAGAAGGGCGAAGTCCTCGGCGGCCAGGGTGACGCCATAGCGGGTCTCCCCGTCCTTGTCCCAGGAGGTCTCCCGCAGGGTGCCGCGGGCCAGGACCAGGTCGCCCGGCTGGATGTTCGCGCGAACCCAGGCGATGGTCTGCTCGCGGAACAGGGTGACGGTGTTCCAGAACGGGTTCGTCTGGAAGTCGCCCCGGTCGTCACGACGGCCATATTCCGCGGCGATGCTGATCTTCAGGGCGGTTCCGGCGTCGGCGCGTTTCCCGACACGGCCCAGGATCTGGTATTCGGCGAAGCTACGCATGATGCTCTCCTCTCTCTGCGCGTTTCGACAGGAAACGGCCCGGCCGGGCCGCGATGCGATCAAGCGGAAAACCGGAGGCTCCGCGCGGCAGCGGGGAAACCGGTTTTCCGCTTGAAGGGGCCTGCCCCCGGTCGCCGAAGCGCGGGCACGGCCCAGGGTTCGCAATCGCCGCGCAGCCGGGGACGGAGCAGCCCCGCCCTGCCCCGCCATGCCCCGGCGATGCCGGGCAGCCGTTGCGGCCACCGGGCGCGGCCTCGGCCCTGGTGGCGAAGGCAGCATCGCGTGGCCGGTGAAACGGCGGGCCGGGCATGCCGGCCCGCCGGCGCCAGAGATACCCGGCCATGCATTGCCCGGGCTCGTGATAGAAGGCGGTCACGGTGATCTCCGGGAACCGCGCGCGCAGCGCATCGAGGACAGGCTCCGGCGGTCCCCATGGCGTGTGGAAGCGCAGTTCGAGCCAGTCCTCCCCGGTGTCGATGTCGGACTGCGCGGCATCCCATTTGCAGCCCCAGCGGGCAATCGACCAGTCATACCAGTTGTCGTAACCGGTCGCGGCGAGCTCGGCGGCCTCCGCCTCGGTCGGCGCCCGCTGCAGGCGGTTGCCTTGCGCATCGCGGTCCTCGATCCATGCCTGGACGGTCTTGCCATCGACCTTGGCAGAACCGCATCCGGTGCGGGCCAGGATGGCCGGCATCGGCACGAGCTTCGAGAAGGTGACGCTGCCGGGCACGGGCCTGTCCGCATCCGTGGCGCCGGGCGCTGGATCGTCCTCGCCTTCGGCAAGCGTCATGAGGGCCTGCACCGCGTCGCGCTCGGCGGTGTCACGGCAGGCGATGAACCAGACATTTTCGCACCAGTTGGGCATCGGGGTCTCCTTTCGTTTCGGATGAAGGCGCCCGGCGGCGTGCGGCAGAGCGGGGTGCAGCCCCCTGCCCTGCGCCCCGGCCGCCGGTCTTGTGCTCAGGCGGTGACGATCCAGTCGCCTTCGCCGTCCTGTTCGAGCGCGGCCTCCGGGCCGTGTTGCGCGATGAAGGCGCGGTCGGCCTCGGCACGGCGTGCGGCGTGCAGGTCCATCGCCTTGTGGCCCGAAGGACGCTTGCACCAGGCGCCCTCGCGGGCATGACAGACCGGGCAGGCGACAGCGAGGATCGGGTTCCGGTAGCGGGTGAAATCGGGCATTTGGGGTCTCCTTCTGGAAGGGGGATGCGGAGCGCACGGAGGCGCGCGCCCCGCCGTCCGGCTCAGGCGATGGGTTCGGGCAGCCATTGCGCGATGCGGGCCTTGGCGGCGGCATCGCAGCCCCGGCGGTCCTGTTCGGCCGGGTCGGCGAACAGCGCTTCGAGCGTCTCTTGCCAAGCCGCAATGAGCATCTCATTGCGGCTGCTCCGCCTCCCGCCCCGCCTCCCCACCCGACCACCAATCCTACATCAACCCATTGGTAAGGTTGGTGGTCGGGTGGGGAGGCGGGGCGGGAGGCGGACCGTTGATATCATCCTTCGCGCGCTTTTTCAGCCGCGCGAAGGTCGTGACCGTGGGATGGGTGTCGGGAAGCCCCAGCATCTCGCGCCACAGCGTGTCGAGATAAGCCCCCTTGACGCGGGCGAAGAAATTCTCGGCCGTGGGCGTCCAGATCGCGCGGATGGCGGTTTTCGCCTCCTTGTCGATCAGCTGGCCGAGCGCGCTGTCGGGCAGGTCGAGAAGCTGGGCGAGGTATTGCGCCAGGTCGCCGCGAACCCGTGCCTTGCCGGTCTTGCGGAACGCCCGGAAGGCGCGCGCCCGGTCGGCCGTCCACGGATCGGCGGGCGCATGGCGCGCGGCCGCGATCCGCGCATCGGGGGCAAAGCCGGTGGCGGTGCCCGGCGCGTTCGCCACATCGCCATGGCGCAAGGCAAAGATCGCGCGATGGCCCGCCCGGCCGGAAAGCTGGAACGCGAGCAGATCGAGCAGCAGATCGGGCTTTGCCAGCACCGCGTGCTGGCGGGCCGCGCGCGCCACCGCTTCAAGATCGGCGGTGAGCCTGGCCGAGAAGGCCGGGCTTGCCGGTTCGGCATCCTCGCCTGCCCCGCCGCGCGCGGGCGCGATCACACCTGCGGCGATGGCGGCTTCCCGGTCGGCCTTGCGGATCAGCCCGCCATGCAGGCGCATCTCGCCATCGTAGTCGATCGCGAGGATCGCCCCGGCCACCGCGCGTTGTTCGGCCGTGTAGTCGCCGTCAAGCGTCCGGGAGAGCGCATTGAGGTCAGCCTGCCCTTCGGCATCGAGCACATCGGCATTCGCCAGTTCGGCCAGTTCCGCGTAGCGCTCGGCCTCGGCTTCGGTCAGATCGCCCTCGACCGGATAGACCCGCGCCGCGAGCCGCTTCTCGATCTCGGCCCAGGACACATGCGCCTCCGCACAGGTCTCGACCCATGCCCATGCGCCACCCGCCACCATGGCGGCGGCGGCCGCGTCGAGCTTTTCGGCGGCCAGCCGGTCGAGCAGCGCGGGATCGGTCAGGTGCCGCCGGTCCTCGAACAGGTCATGGGCGATGCGCCCGCCCGCCGCGGCATAGGCATCGAGGCCGACGAACCGCGCGCGCCGGTCGGTCTCCCCGACCGCCTCGGGCACCACGAAACGCCGCAGGCTGTATTCCGACAGCCGCCCGGCGCGCAGCCCGTCGAGCGCCTCGGCGATGCGGGAAGCGTCCTGCGCAAGCGTGAGGATTTTCGCATGTTCGAGGGTGATCTCGCCCGCCCGCAGCGCCGCGATGGCGTCATCGGGCAGCCCGGCCAGCGCCAGACGGCGGCGGATATGGGCCTCGCTCTGCCCGAAGGCGAGCGCGATCTCGGCCAGGCTGGCGCCGCGCCCCTGCATGGCGCGATATTCGACGATCTCGTCAGCGGCGGGCACCGGTTCGATCAGATGATTGGCGCTCGCGGCCCAGATCGCCGCTTCCTCCGGGTCTTCGGTGATCTTCACCGGGACGGTGGCGAACAGCCCCTCGGCGGCGAGCTTCCGGATCGCGCGGAACCGGCAGCCGCCCGAGACGATGCCGACGCGGCCATTGAGCTCGCGCAGCCCGGCCAGATTGTGGACAAGGCCATGGGCGCGGATGCTGTCCGCAAGCCGGTCGATATGGCTGTCCTCCACCTGGCTGCGCGGGTTGATTTCCGAAAGAAACAGCCGGTCGAGCGGAACCTGTTCGATATCCGGCAGGGCGATGCGGTCGTGCTGGGTCATTGGGATGTCCTTTCTTTGTCGGGGAGGTTTCAGGCGTCGATGCGCCCCGCCGCGCGGGCGGCATCGGCATAGGCGGCAAGGGTCCTGGTGGGTCGAAACCAGCGGTCGCGCTCGATCCGCAGGCCGCCGGGGCCGCGCAGGGCTTCGAGTTCGCTCAGCCGCACGAAGCCGAGTTCCGGGAACCCGAAACCGGGATCGCACAGACCGAAGGCCAGATCGGCGTCTTCGGGGTCGATTTCGCTCAAGAGCCAGGTTCCCCCGCCCCACGGGCAGAAGAGCTTCGCCACGGGTTTCAGATCCGCAACGGCGCCATCCTCGTCCCGCGCCCGTGCGTTGGCGCGGCCATTGGCACACATCAGCGTGCGCTGGGTCCTGGTGAGTAGCATGATCGGTGCTCCTTTCCGTCCGCCTTCCGGGCAGCGCCGCCCGCTGCGTGCCGGCCGAATGCGCCCCCGCATTCGGACGGAACGGAGGGGGCGGGCGCAGCCCGGCCCACGTCCCGGACGGGGACTGTCAGAGGGGGTGAAGGGCGCCCGGTGGCGCGGCCCGCAGGCCGTCAGGCCGAGGACACGGGCGGGCGCCCGGAACCGGCCGCCGGTAAGGCGGACGCCTGCCCCTTGACCGGCCCCGGCCGGGCCGTTGGGCGGACCCGGGAAACGGAAAGGACACCGCGCCGCCGCCGGGCGGCGCGTCCGCCGATCATGGTCCCCGGCGCCAGGCGCGGGGACACCGCATCTGCATCAGCCGAAGCGGGCCGTTGGAAGTTCCGTGGACAGGCCTAAACCGCGCGCCGTTGCGCCCCCTGCCCCGCCGCGCTTCACCGGAGCGAAGCACCTCCGGCCCGAACCCGCCTGCGCGAGGGATCGAAGCCCGAAGGGCGGAGACGGGGCCCGCCCCCGGCTCCGGGCTCGCCCGAGAGCCCGGTCCCGCGCTTGCGCGGGGCGCGCCAATGGGCAGCCCCGACGACATGCCAGATACCGTGGATGGGGAAACGGTTTCGTACTTAAGGTTAGCAGGATGTTAAACCTTCGGTGCTGTTTTTCCTCAACTTCGCAAGGTTTCTCTTCCATGGAGAAGAATCATGGCATGCTTTCCGTTCCGAGGGCACCGGGGGGACTGTGATGCGCAGCACGGAACGGTAGACCAGCCATATCGAAAGACGGCAACGGTTGCTGCTTGTGCTCATATCCTTGACCTGCCGATAGACGCGGCCGAAGCACGGAGCATACTTGGTATTTCGGAAGCGGGGTATTGCGCCGCGACCGCTTTCGGTTTCCTGCCCAAGAGCTTCAACGTGGGCGATCGTACCGTGCCTGAAATGTGAGCGCTCGGTAAACCCGCTCTGACGGGCGATAGAGTGTGCTAATAGTGTCCACCATCGATAGTGGACATCTTGAGGCAGCTTAGGCTCAAGTTTCAAGTGCAACACCTGAAGCCCGCAGGGCATAGGATGTTGCGATGGACAGACGAAACAAGCACCTCAACAGTGAGGAACGTGGCGTGATTTTCGCCGAGCATCAACGGGGCAATAGTCAGCGAGGTATTGGTCGACTTCTCGGCCGGCCCGCGAGCACGATCAGCCGGGAGCTTGCGCGTGGTCGTCAGGACGATGGTGGTTACTGCCCGCAGGCGGCGAGGCGCGTCTATGATGAGCGCCGCGCACGCTGTCGGCGCAAGCGCAAGCTGGTCGAGGGGGACGACCTCTACCGCTTCGTTCACGGCAAGCTTGTACATCTGCGCTGGTCTCCCGAGCAGATCGCGAACAGACTGCGGCGCATGAAACCCGATGACCCTGCTGCCCATGTCAGCCATGAGACGATCTATGCTGCGATTTACGCGCAGCCCCGTGGCGGCCTGAAGGATGCGATGATCGAGGCGTTGCGGCAATCAAAACCAAAACGTGGGAACAAGCGTAGAACGGCGGCTGCTTCCTCTATGGTTCCGGAAACATTGCGTATTATCAACCGTCCGGAGGAGGTCGAAGCACGCCTGGTACCGGGACATTGGGAGGGCGACCTGATCAAGGGCGCCTTCAATCGCTCGTCGGTGGGCACGCTGGTCGAGCGTAAGACCCGGTTTGTTGTTCTCTGCAAAATGGACGGCAACGGCGCAGAGGCGGCGCTGGAAAGTTTCTCACGGCAGATGAAACGTCTGCCCGCAGCCCTGCGCAAGAGCATGACCTATGATCGGGGATCCGAGATGGTGTGTCACCCCGAACTCGCCCGACGGCTGAAGATCGACATCTGGTTCTGCGATCCTCATGCGCCGTGGCAGCGAGGCTCGAACGAGAACACAAACGGCCTGCTGCGCCAGTTCATGCCCAAGGGCACAGACCTCGGAAGCGTCAGCCAGACCTGGCTCAACGATGTCGCCGCGCTGATGAACAACCGCCCGAGGAAAACCCTCGGGTGGAGAACACCCGCCGAAGCCATGGCCGACGAAATCGCGGCCTTCAAATCAACCGTTGCACTTGATATTTGAATCCAAGCAGGCTATGGCGGGTAAGAAGGGTCGGAAGAAGCGGTTTTGGTCTGGTGACGAGAAACGCTCGATCTGCGCGCAGGCGCGGACGCCGGGCGTTTCGATTGCGCAAGTTGCGCGGCTGTCAACGCCGGTTGAAAACTGGGCCATCTCGCCGGTTGGAAAGTGACCCACCCTTTGATGAGCAGGCCGGGACGCGCGTAGACTTCATGGATCGCAGCGTGTCCCGGCCTGCGGCGGTTCAGTTAAGTGACCTCCTTGGTTTTCTGTGCCGGGCCGAGGATGCCGGCGCGGCGCTTGTCCTTGAGGCGGTAGCTGTCGCCCTGGATTTGGACGACCTGAGCGTGATGCAGGAGGCGATCGAGCATGGCCGGTCTTAACCTGCTCGCCGCCATCATCATCTACTGGAACACCAAGCACCTCGGTCAGGCCGTCGCCACGCGGCAGTGGGCGGGGCTGAATTGCGACCCCGCTCTGCTCGCGCATAGCTCCCCGCTCGGATGGGCCCACATCCTGCTCACCGGCGAATACCGGTGGCGTCAAGCAGTGTCCCACGGGGTGGTGTAAGTTCGGATGGTAGCGCGGGCTGAGCGGAGCCGCGCGTAGCTCAGGCGAGGCCCGCGCGGGCGGCTTGGTGGCCATGGCAGTTCTCCGGTTAAGGTTGGTTTGCAGACCTGACCTTTGAAGGAGACGACCATGACCAAGGAGACCATAGCAGAACTCGAAGCGTTGAAGGCGCTTTTGTCTTCGGGGCGGGACCATCTGGTGCTGGCCGAGATGCTGGGATATGTCGCGGACCGGCTGATGGCGCTGGATGCCGACCAGCTCTGTGGAGCCGGCAAGCACGAACGCAGTGACGACCGGGCCAACCACCGGAACGGATACCGCCCGCGCACCTGGGAAACGCGGGCGGGCCGCGTGGACCTGAAGATCCCCAAGCTGCGCAAGGGGTCGTACTTCCCCGAGTTTCTGGAACCGCGCCGCGCCGCCGAGAAAGCCATGGCTGCGGTAATCCAAGAAGCCTATGTGCAGGGCCTCTCGACGCGGTCGGTAGATGATCTGGTCAAGGCGATGGGGATGTCGGGCGTGTCCAAGAGCCAGGTATCCAGACTGTGCGGCGAAATCGACGAAAGGATGAACACCTTCCTCAACCGCCCGCTCGAGGGCGACTGGCCCTACCTTTGGCTCGATGCCCGCCTCACATCAAGGCGCACCGCGGCGGCAGGATCGTCTCTGTCGCCGCAATAATGGCTGTCGGCGTGAATACGGACGGACGCAGAGAGGTGCTGGGCAGCCCAGTGAGGCCGAGGTCTTCTGGGACGCGTTCCTGCCATCCCTCGCTGACCGGGGCCTTCGCGGTGTGAAGCTGATCATCGCGGATGACCACAAGGGGCTGAAGGCCGCAGCCGCAAAGGTGATGGGCGCCTCGACCCAACGCTGTCACGTCCACTTCATGCGCAACGCGCTCGCCTGCGTCGGCAGACGGGATCGCCCAATCGTCACGGCCGCGTTGCGCACGGCCTTCGACCAAGAGACGCTGGCCGCATCGAAAGAGCACTGGGAGAAACTGATCGAAGCCTTCGAGCCCCGCCATCCGAAATTGGCCGAGCTGATGCGGCGCGCCAAGGATGACGTGCTGGCCTACAGTAAGCGTCCGGTCTGACCGCTCTGCCGCTGGCGGATAGAGGCGGATAGTGTCCACCATCGATAGTGGACACTATGGTGATGGCGTGGCGCGTCGGACGAAGCGGCTTTGGACGGATGATGAGAAGCGGTCGATCTGTTTCCAGACGACGGCGCCGGGCGTTTCCGTGGCGCAGGTGGCGCGGCGCTACGCGGTGAACGCGAACCTGATCTTCAAGTGGCTGCGCGACCCCCGATACGCGTCGGATCCGGCGGCGGTGCCGTCGCCTCCGGTGGAACCGCGCTTTCTGCCGGTGGAGATCGTCGCTGAGGCGAAGGCTCCAGAGATCGCAACCGCTGTACCCAACCACATCGAGATCGAGCTTGCAGGCGGTCACCGGATGCGGATCAGCGGCTGCTATGATCCCGATACGCTGGCGCGGCTAATCCGGGGGCTGTCGGCGTGATCCCGGTTCCGGCCAACACGCGGGTCTGGCTGGCGGCGGGCGTGACCGACATGCGGCGTGGGTTTAATACGCTGGCGGCGCAGGCCGAGAAGGTTTTGGAGCTTGATCCCTATTCCGGCCATCTGTTCGTGTTCCGTGGTCGGCGTGGCGACCTGTTGAAGATTATCTGGTGGGATGCCCAGGGGGCATGCCTTTTCAGCAAACGGCTTGAGAAGGGCCGGTTTGTTTGGCCAGCAGCCAAGGATGGCAAGATTGCGGTCACGCCTGCGCAACTGTCCATGCTGTTGGAGGGCATAGACTGGCGGATGCCCAACAGGACGTGGCGCCCGCTGAGTGTTGGGTAATGCAATAAATACAAGCCTTTGATCGCTTTAGGGATTCACGTTTGATCCTTGAAGTGGTATGGAATGGGGATGCTGAAAGATCTCGATATCACCCCTGAAGACCCCGCCGAGCTGAAGGCGGTGAACCGTCTTCTGGCCAACGAGGTGAAGGCGCTGAGCCTCAAGGTCGAGCAACTTCAGCACCAGCTTCACGGCGCCAACCGCCATCGCTTTGGCAGCAAATCCGAAGGTCTCGACCAACTCCGTCTCGACCTGCAGGAGGACGCCGAGATCGTCCAGGCGGCAGAGGCGCAGGCCAACCCGCCATCCCCGACAAAGGATGCCGGGAAGTCGAAGCGCCAGCACAGCCGCAAGCCTTTGCCGGATCATCTGGATCGGGAAGACGAAGAACTGTCGCCTGGCGATGATTGCGGTCGGTGCGGTGGAACCCTGCGTACTCTGGGCGAGGATGTGACCGAAGAGCTGGAATATGTGCCAGGACGCTTCAAGGTGAAGCGGATCATCCGCCCGCGCAAGGCCTGTTCGTGCTGCGAAGCCATCGTGCAATCGCCGCTGCCATCGCGTCCGATTGAGCGTGGGCGGCCAGGACCCGGCTTGCTGGCCCATGTTCTGGTCAGCAAATATGCCGATCACCTACCGCTCTATCGCCTGAGCCAGATATTTGCCCGTGAAGGTATCGATCTGGACCGCTCCACCATGGCTGACTGGGTTGGCCGATCCACGGCTCTGCTGGAACCGCTGGCCGATGCGATTGGGCGGATCGTGCGCCAGGGCGCTGCCCTTTTCGCAGACGATACCCCGGTGAAGATGCTGGCCCCCGGCAACAAGAAGACAAAAACGGCGCGGGTTTGGACCTATGTGCGTGATGAACGCCCTTGGTCCGGGCAATCGCCGCCCTGTGTCTGGTACCAGTTCACGGTGGACCGTAAGGGTGAACATCCCGTCTCTCACCTCTTGGGCTACAAGGGCTGGGTGCATGCGGATGGATACTCCGGGTTCAACGGGCTGTTCGGCGATGACAAAGCCGATGAGATGGCGTGCATGGCGCACGTGCGGCGTAAGTTCGTGGATGTTTTCGCCTCGCAAGGCAGCGCCATCGCCGAAGAGGCCATCCGCCGGATTGCCCTACTCTACGCCATAGAGAAGGAAATCAGGGGCATGGCTCCCGAGTACCGGGCCGCCGTGCGGCAGGCCAGGGCAAAGCCGATCTTTGACCAACTTGAAGAGTGGTTGCATGCGCAACTGCCCAGGCTATCAGGCAAATCTCCCCTGGCCCAGGCCATCCGCTATGCCCTGGGCCGGATGCCGAAGGCGCGGCCATATCTCAGCAACGGCCACCTGGATCTGGACAACAACGCAGCCGAGCGCGCTGTCAAACCGGTGGCCATCGGGCGAAAAAATTGGATGTTTTCAGGCTCCGCGCGTGGTGGAAAAACCATGGCTATCGCCTTCACGCTGATCGAAACCGCCAAACTGAACAACGTAGACCCCCAGGCCTGGCTCACCTGGGTGCTGGGCCAAATTGCCGATCACAAGATCACTCGGCTGGACGAGTTGCTCCCCTGGCGTTACGCTGCCCAAGCAGCGTAACAGGTCACGCGGGACGAGCGCCAGAGCGGCGACACCGGACGGTCACGGCCTACAAGACATTCCCAAAGGAGCACTGGCCCAGGATTCATTCAACCAACCCGCTCGAACGCCTGAACAAGGAGATCAAGCAGCGAACCAATGTCGTGGGGATCTTCCTCAACGAGGCAGCCATCACCCGCCTCGTCGGTGCGCTCATGTTGGAACAGAATGACGAATGGGCGGTGACACGGCGCTACATGACACTGGAAACCGTCGCCGATGTCTGCGATGAGACCAACATGGACCCGGTGATGATCGCCGCTCTGTAACCCAAATGCCGGCCAAGGCCGGAGAACAGAGTTACACCACATACTGGGACACTATCTGGCGTCAGCAAGCAGGGGCAAAGTTGTGAAGTAATCATCCCCATATCTTGCCACCTTCACAGCCACCAAACGGGCGCACAACGCTCATCGCCACAATAAAGGCGACCACAGGGCTCAAACGACGGGCAAATGGTGGGGGCTGAAGCCTTAGAGTCTGATTCAAAACTAATCGATCATTTTCATACCCTTGCGAGGTAGCGGGTGACGCGTCGGATGTGGGCGATGGTGACCCAAGCCTCTGCGCTTGCGATGGATTTTTCCCAATCCTTTGCCAGGCGGCGGCAGCGGCCGAGCCATGCGAGGGTGCGCTCGACCACCCAGCGGCGGGCCACGATTTCGAAGCCATCGGCGGTGTCTGAGCGCCTGACGATCTGAACCGTCCAGCGCCCGATGGCCTTCAAGGCGGCGTGCAGTTTGGGGCCCGCATATCCGCCATCGGCAAAGATATGGCGCAGCCAGGAGTACCGCGTGGCGACGGCGTTGAGGACATCCGGCGCGCCGTCGCGGTCCTGGATGCCGGCACTGTGCACCACAAGCCCGACCAGCAAACCAAGCGTGTCGGTGACGATATGGCGCTTGCGCCCGTTGATCCGTTTCCCTGCGTCATAGCCTCTGACCCCGCCACTTTCTGTGGTTTTTACGCTCTGGCTATCGATAATTCCGGCGCTCGGCTGGGCGTTGCGCCCGTCGGCCAACCGTGCGGCTTCGACCAGCCTGCGGTTCATCTCATCGAACAAACCGTCATTGCGCCAGGCATAAAAACAGCCCCGTACCGTCGAAACCGGCGGAAAGTCGTTGGGCAGCATCCGCCACTGGCAGCCGGTCGTCGCCAAGTAGAGGATGGCGTTGAACACGTCGCGCAGGCTTGTCGTGCGGGGTCTGCCCGTGGTCTTGGGCGGGGGCATGAAAGGCGCGATCGACGCCCATTCCGCATCGGTCAAATCGCTTGCGTATTTGTCGCCCTCACGGGCATGCTGGCGGCGGGTGAGTTCGGTCCAGGCCATCGTGATCTCCGTTCGTCTTGCAACCAAACAGAACCACAACCTGCTGAACTCACTCAACTAGTTTCAAATCAGGCTCTGAGAGAACAAACTCTAGTGCACTAATTGTGGCTTGGCTTTCTTCTATGGACAGTTCGTCCGACGACAACCGCACGGCTTCCACATGCCCCTGGCCAAGCATTTGCAAAGGTGTGTGAGAACCCTTGATGCGCCAGCCAACCACACCATGTCTCCACAACTTTGCAACTATGACGACTGCGTCAACCACTTCATGACGAAAGGTAAAATCGAACTTCTGAATCTCCCGGGATCAATGGGGATCACGCCTGGTAAGGTCGAAATCTCTTCCCGAAGGAGCAGGAAAGCATCGATGTTCTGTTCCTCTGGCCTACGAGCTAGGCATTCATCGACGGCCGCCGCGAGGCCAAAGACACCAGAGCAATTCTTTTCGGCCATCCCAAGTGACCGCGCAGACGTCAAATCCAGCTCCAGTTCACCATCTTCTTGAAACTCTGATCTGTGGAGGTCTACAAAGCCAGCGTGTAAGCGGCTTCGAAGTTCTTCTGAGACAAATGCGAAACCGGTGCCTCTTGGGCCGCGGAGGAATTTGCGCCCTGCCCCTGTGAGAGCGCCACAACCAGAAACAACCGTACTTATGGGGACCTGTCCGACCGCTTGACAGGCATCAACGATGTAAGGGACTGCATACGGCCCTAAAATTTCACCAATGTCTTCGAGCGGATTGACGATACCGCAACTTGAGGGAACCTGAACGATAGAGACAAGCGCCACGCCCTCTGAAAGATTGCCTCGCAGCCATTGCAGATCGAGATCCCCTACGTCGTCGCAAGGCACCACAAGCAACTTGAGGCCGTGCCGAGAACACAGGGTTCTTAGGATCTGAAGGTTTCCGGCATATTCATATGGGGTAGTAATGATCCTGGTCTTGCCCTTCAGAGGTATCCGGGACACCACCTCAATCCATGCCCGAGTCGCGTTCTCGAACAACGCAATATCTCGTGCGCTGCAATGAAGAAGCCTTTGACAGACTCTCGTAAACACCTGTTTCAAGTACGTCCTCCGAAGACTGTTTCAGTATCATATGCGCCGATGACGGACTCTATGGCTTGATACTTCTGTATCTTTTCAAGAAACGTTTTGAGAGACCCGCCCAGCTCCGGCCATGTTAAGGTAGGCAACCCGGTTCTTCAGGAATGCCATTGATGCCCATGTCGTCAATAAGTCGACCCCGAAGACCACTCGACTTGGATCGTAATAGTCCGCGAGCGCTTTCATAACGTTTGGGGTGTGTTCTGCAAGCCGATGCAGAACGTGCAAAAGCCAATCATGGCCGTAGACGGCAGACCAAGCGACACGGAACACCGGCAGCCAATTCACTGTCCGGTTGCGTGGTTGAAGCCTTCGTCTTCAGACGAAGAAGCCGCGCTTCAGCGGCGAATCGAGGACGACATCCTTACCCCCCTGGAAAATGAAACCCCGCGGAGCGGGTTACAGGTTTCATTTTCCAGGGGGGTAAGGATGACCGCTTATGACTTCGGGGCTCACTGCGTGTACTACCATCCGGTATCCACGTTGTTTGGGCTACAAAATATCGTTACAAGGTGCTGACCGGGCGACCATCCGCGACACGGGCACGGAAAATCATCCGACAGAGTTGCGACGAGTTGGGCGTGACGATCGTCAAAGGCGTGCTTGCGCGGGACCCATGTGCACATGTTCCTGTCCGTGCCGCCCAAGCACGCCATCTCCGACGTCATGCGACGCATCAAAGGGCGCGTCCGTCGCGCCGCTTGCAGCAAGAGTTCCCTGAGCTCAAAAAGGCGCTACTGGGGGAGGCACTTCTGGGCCCGAGGGTATTTCTGTTCGACCAGCGGCAACCATCACGGACGACATCGTACTTCAGTACCTTTCTCAGCACGGCGACGATTGCTACTCGGCGTCAGCCGGTAGTGGTTCACTCCTCAGTAGGCTTGGGTTGCACCCGTGCAACGATTCCAATTCGCCATCTCCATCAAAAATGCCATAGTCTTTGAGTTTTTGCACTAGAACTGCGTCATGCGTCGCGACCGCGAATGTGGCCCTGTCCCTCCGACAAACGCTTCGCGAAACTTAGATATCGCTCATCAAGCTCATTACCACGACGTAGGGAAATTGAACTATGTTCGTTGTATACGCCTTTGACCAAACGGATCTTTCGGCCCAGCGTTAGCCAGCATGTCGAGGTCGTGGGAGGTCCTGTTCAATTGGGCTTGTACCGTGATTCCAAGGTTGTAGTGGTCAGGAGCAAGCTCGGAGAACAAATTTAGGATTTGGTCTGTAAACGCTGACCGCTCCATGCTGATAACCACAGAGACTCCCTGCTTTGCCGCTTCAGTCGAAATTCTTGCCGTATTCGACAGTGCCAGATCTCGGCTTACGAGTAGACCAACATTCGACAGATCAAAACCGATCTGCAGGTCTGCGCCGAAATCACCGTTGTTAGCGTGGCCCAAGAGCTGCAGGTACTCATCGACAACGGCACTAATTTGATCCAGATCAGCTATCTCTTCGCCCACGTACTCCAAGCCGATACGATATCCCTTCCTGTCAAGTTCTCGTGTTTTTGGGGCGATTTCGGCGAGGGTTGTTCCTAAGACGTACCTGCTAGCCGGTGCCTGAAGGAGCGTGGCGAGTTCTTGGTCGGCCGAGAACTTCTCGCGGATGATGGGATGAGCTGCCAGTTTTCGCAAACCGTTGGCCGCCATTGTATCGAGTGCGAGGGCTTCGATGGTTTCGGCACTCTTAGTGAGCATGGCTTAAGCCTCCTGAAGCTGGTGACGTTGATTAACGAAGCGCTCAGCGAACGATGGGCCGTCTTTCCTCAGGTATTGTGGCGAGCGTTCTGAACGGTACTTCTTCACGTAAGACATCAACGTTTCCTGTCCCGGGTGATCACGTGTGAAGATTCCACCCCAGACCTCATCCCATTGCCGATAAGCTGGATCTTCTAGGAGAACTTCGTGAGCCTTCTTCAGATTGTGAAACGGAACCGTAGGAAAAATGTGATGTACGAGATGATAGTTGTCGTCATGTCGCCCAAACAAGAAACGCTCAAGCCACCAGCCATGACGGTTTCTGGTCATCAGAAGCCGCTTGTTTTCAGATTGGGGAAGTGGTAATGCTCAGCGAGTTCCGTGCACCAACCAATGGCGATGGTTGTTGTGAACAACGGCACGATCCAAAACAGGAGAAATTCCAGCCAAAT
>JAEPEX010000079.1_pt1 | contig 41030 bp, 41 predicted proteins | sample 9130951 | NCBI WGS metagenome assembly JAEPEX01 (sample SAMN17228542, study PRJNA684324) | microbial mat metagenome | biome: saline marsh[ENVO:00000054]; feature: microbial feature [ENVO:01000007], biofilm[ENVO:00002034], sulphate-reducing...; material: estuarine water [ENVO:01000301]|estuarine... | reverse complement strand
GGCGAGCCAGGCCTGCGGATCGGCGCCGTTCAGCTTGGCGGTGACGATCAAGGTGTACATGAAGGCGGCGCGGTGGCCGCCGCGCGCTCGGAACCGGCGAACAGCCACGCCTTTCGTCCGAGGCTGCGCCGCGCAGCGAACGCTCTGCGGCGTTGTTGGTGAGGCATACCCTGCCGTCATCGAGGAAGCGGGCAAAGTCGTCCCAGCGCGGCAGCATGTAGGACATCGCCTTGGCTACGGGGGCGTGCTTGGAGAGCCTGGCGCGCTCGGCGGTCATCCAGGCGTGGAGATCAGCCACGAGCGGTGCGATCTCGGCTTTTCGGGTCGCCAGCCGCTGCTCGGCGGGCAGGCCGTTGATGGCGCGCTCGAGATCGAAGATGGCGTCGATGCGCTTCACCGCCTCGAGGGCGAGCGGCGAGATCGGGGTCGCCTTCTTCCCGCGCCGCGCGTTGGCGGCGATGTCGGCCAGCTCGAAGAACTTCCTCCGAGCATGCGCCCAACAGAAGGCGGGCAGGATCGGCCCCGGCTCGCGCGTCTCGGCGAAGAGGGCGTTGAAGCCGGCATAGGCGTCGGCCTGGAGAACGCCGCTCCAGCCGGTGAGATGTTGTCGCGGGTGCGCGCCGCGCCGGTCGCGCGAGAAGCGGAAGAGCGCGGCCGGCGGCGCGGGGCCGCCGAAAGGCCGATCGTCGCGGACATAGGTCCAGAGCCGGGCGGTCTCAGTCTTGCCCTTGGCCAGCAGCGGCACGGTGGTGTCGTCGCCATGGAGCCGCTCGGCGGCCATGACATGCGCCTCGATCAGCGCGTGCAGCGGCGCCAGCGCCGCGGCGACCGCGCCCACCTGGTCGGCGAGCGTCGACAGGCTGAGTTCGACGCCTTCGCGGGCGTAGCGCTCGGCCTGGCGATTGAGCGGCTGATGCTGGCCGTACTTCTCGAAGATGATCATCGCCAGAAGGCTCGGGCCGGCCCAGCCGCGCGGTGTGGGGTGGAAGGGCGCCGGCGGCTGGCTGATGCGCTCGCAGTCGCGACAGCTGAACTTCTCGCGGACGGTCTGGATCACCTTCCACCGGCGGGGGATCACCTCGAGCGTCTCGGTGATGTCCTCGCCCATCTTGGTCAGCCGCGACGAGCCGCAGGCGGCGCAGTTGCAGGGCGCGGGCAGCACGACGCGCTCGCGGGGCAGATGTTCGGGGAACGGTTTGCGGACCGGCTTGCGCCGCTGGAAGGCGCCGACCGTGGTCTTGGCCTTCTCCGCCGCCGCGGCGGCGAGCGCCTCGTCCTCGGAGGCGGTGGTCTCCATCTCCTCCAGCTGGAGTTCGAGCTGATCGAGCAGCCGCTGTTTGCGCTCGGAGCGCTGGCCATAGAGTTCTCGCCGGAGCTTCTCGATCTCGAGCTTCAGATGCGCGATCAGCGCCTCGCTACCAGACACCAGCGCCTGGGCGTGAGCCGCCGCCGCCTTGGCTTGGGCGGCCTCCGCGGCGTTGGCGTCGGCCCGCGCCCGGCCTCGGCGAGGGCGGCGCGCAGGGCCTCGATCTCGGCGGCGACGTCCGTCATGCAGGGAAGTTTACCGCATGGAATCAGAGACTTGAAGCAGAATCGCCGCCGCAGCGGCTATCCCGCCGTCTGCGGCCGCCAGGTTTGGCGCGGGTTTCGCCAGTCGATTCCGTCGAGCATATAAGCAAGCTGCGCCGCCGAAATCGCCACCGACCCGTTCTTGGGCGTCGGCAGATGAACCGTCCCTTCTCCAGCCGCCTGGCGTAGAGCGACATGCCGACGCCATCATGCCAGAGGATTTTCAGGAGCGATCCCTGCTTGCCGCGGAAAACGAACAGGTCCCCGGCATGGGGGTCCCGACCGAGCGCCTCCTGCACCATCAACGCCAGCCCGGGCATCCCCGGCGCATGTCGGTCACGCCACAGGCCAGCCAGACCCGCGCCCCGCGGCAGCGCGATCATGCCCGCTCCAGCGCCCGGACCAGGCGCGCCAGACCGTCGGCGTCCACGCCCACGCTGACCAGAACCCGCCGCCCATTCGCCAACAGGATCTCCACGCGGTCCTCACCCGGCGCGGCGGCCTCGGCGGATCGGCGGCGACCACCACCGGCGCGAAGGTCGGCGCGGCGGCCTCGACCATGTCGCCTTCGTCGACCAGCCGCCCCTCTCGTGCGAGCCGTCGCCAAGTATAGAGCTGCGACCGCGAGATCCCGTGCCGGCGCGCCGTCGCGGAGACCAGCCGCCGACCGGCCATGCTCTCGGCCACGATCCGCAGCTTCTCCGCGTCGCTCCAGCGGCGGCGCCGACCAACCTCGACTACCTCGAACCGCGAAACCAAACTGTCCGTATGGGCGCCATACCGGCAGATACGACTAAGCCGGACAGATCGGAAGACGGCCACCGCCGAAAGCTTACATCCCGGTCAGGATTTCGCGCTCTGGAAGGTGGCCATGACGGACCAGCCTCGCTCGTCCGTCCTCGAGCTTATGGTCTGCGAACGCGGCCAGCAGCGTCGCCAGCTCCGCCTCGATCGCCTGCTCGATCAGTTTGCGCGCCCCGCTTCGAATGACGTCGGTCAGCGGGTCCGGCGAATTCCCGGATGGACCCGGCAGCTTGGCGATGGTATCGTCCGACATGTGGCATATCCCTTTCTCGGCTGAGAATTGACGGCGCTTCGACACCGCCTATGATATGCCGCCCTCAGAGCATCACCAACTTTCGCGCGTTGCTCGACACATGCTACCGATTTCCCCTGATTTCATCGAGGGCGTTCAGGGCTCGGCGCTCGCGGGCGAGGATGTCCTCGGCCGATTTGGTCCAGGTGAAGGGCTTCGGCTGGTGTTGTGCTGGAGGAGGTAGTCGTAGATGGCGGCCTCGAGGTCGCCGACGCTGGCATAGCTGCCGCGCCGGATGCGGCCGCGTTGTGATCTCGGCGAAGAACCGTTCGACCATGTTCAGCCATGACGCGCTTGTCAGCGTGAAGTGCATTCGGAAAGCGCGGGTGCTTCGCCAGCCACGCCGTCACCTCGGGCGTCTTGTGGGTGGCGTAGTTATCGAGCACCAGATGCACCTCGCGCGCCTTCGGCACATGCCGGTCGATGCGGCGCAGGAACTTCAGGAATTCCTTGGCCCGGTGGCGCGGCTGGCATTCGCCGATCACCCGGCCCGACTTCACGTCGAGCGCCGCGAACAGCGTGGTCGTGCCGTGGCGCTTGTAATCATGGGTCATCGTGGCCGCGCGACCCTTCTTGAGCGGCAGCCCGGCTGGGTCCGGTCGAGCGCCTGGATCTGAGACTTCTCGTCGACACAGAGCACCACCGCCCGCTCCGGCGGGTCGAGGTAGAGCCCGACGATGTCGGTGACCTTCTCCTCGAACATCGGGTCGTTTGAGACCTTGAAGGACTTCGTTTGATGCGGCTTCAACCCCGCCTCTGCCCATATGCGGCCCACGCTCGAGGCCGAAATGCCGACGGCCTCGGCCATCAGGCTCCGGGTCCAGTGGGTGGCGTTGGGCGGGCTCTCCTGCACCGTCTTGGCGATCACCTTCAGGCGCGTCTCCCGCGGCAGCGGCGGCACGCGGGAGGGGCGGGTCTTGTCGCGCTTCAGCCCGTCCACGCCCTCTTCGAGATAGCGTGCCTGCCAGCGCCAGACCGTGGGTTTTGACGTGTTGGCGCGCCGCATGATCTCGACCGTGCCGTGACCGTCCGCCGTCGCCAGCACGATCTGCGCTCGCCAGACCACTTTGCGCGGGGTGTTCCGGTTGGTGACGAGCGATTGGAGTTCAACTCGGTCGTCAGGGCTCAGGTACAGGCAGATGTCATTGCGTCTCATGCCCCGACACTGGCACGTCCAGCCGCCGCATGGAATCCTCCGTCAGGTGGGGAACACTAGTTGTCAACTGCCGTTCGCAGCCCATGGCGCTGCCGCCTCAACCACCCGGAGTCAGATCCTCGATATCCTGCGCCTTTTCCCGTTCGAGCGGGATATGGCGGATGCTGTCGTTATCAAACTCGAGACCATCGACGCTCACTTTTCGAAGACGCCGGTTGTGCTGGGTATGGAAGTACAGCGCCTCCGCCTCCAGATCCCAGACCGATGTCCATATGGTCGAGCTGCGCATGCCTTCAAGATCGCTGGCGGCTGCGCCCGACCCTTCGGCCGCGCCCAACGGAAGATTGAAATTGTCGAGGATGCGAAGGGCCTCGTACACGGTTTCGCTCGAAGTGGGCGTTGGTCGGGCTGTCTGAGTCCACGCCACGGCGCGGACGAACCGGGAAGGCGGGGTGTTGTCCCCTGGGAGTCCGATCATGCCGCTGCCCGCCCCCAGCGGGGCGAAGTCCATCTCGGCGATGGAAAGCGCCGGCAGAGAGACGGCAGACAGGTTCAGGTAGTTGCGCAGATTGGTCAAATGCCAATCGTAGGTCGGGGCGTTGGTGATCACGCCCAGCCGGTTCTCAAAGAACCGGACCTGCCCGTTCGCGTATTCGATGACAATGGACGCGCCGGAGGGTTCCGTCACCATCCAATGTGCGGAATCCGGTATGCCGACCAGTGCCTCGAGCACGTTTGCGATGCGCACATCTTCCAGTCCCCCACGGACCTCTTCGATGGTGGCGAACTGGGTGAGGAGATAGCCGACGACATCCATCGGGCTGATCGTCTTGTCGGCCTGATCAGGATCGTATTCCGGGTATTCCGCGAACCCCGGGTGGTAGAACAGACCGACCGCGAGACCGGCTTCGTTCATACCATCGGCGAACCAGTCGTGTCCAAGCATGTCGAGTGCAACCGCCCCGTACTTAGCCTCCCAGGTCTTGCCGTTATCGCCCTCGGGTGTAAGGCCGGCAAACGCATAGCCCCGTGGAATGATCGCCACGCGTGAATTGAGATCGAAAGCGCCCCATTCCATGGTGCGACCGTAGACGACCGTCCCGTCCTCAGCGACCAGGCGAATTCCCGTGCAGGCAAGGCCTGTTGCGGCCTGTGATGCTGTCAGAGCCACCGCACACAAGACGGACAACATGGCTCTGCGGAGCCCGACAGAATTGCGACTTCTGGACATGGCATTCACTCTCCTTTTGCAGGCCGGCGGATCCGATTGTCCTTCAGGGTGGATCGAGACCGGAACACTCCCCCTCGAACGCGCGCCGTCAGGATTTCGGGAACAGGAACTGCACCGTGAACCCGATTGTCCACTCCGGTCCGCCGGCCGGACGGACGACGTTGTAATAGTCCTCTGTCCGCAGGTTCACCGGCTGGATGTTCAGGAACCCCGCATCCCCGTTCGCCGCGCCGTTGTCGAAGGTGAACTTCAGCGGCACATTGATAAGCGAACTGATCGGGTTCTGAACGGCGGCGCCAAGATCGGACTCCGCCGACGCCGCGCCCGATAGAACGGCTGCCGAGAGGAGACCGCTCAAGAGTTCAAGCAGCACGGACGATCTCCTCTCGCTTGCGACGTCAGAGCTCAGTCACCGGACGCCTTCTCGATGTCCGGCAACACCCAAGTGCCGTCAAAAAACGGTTCAGTGGGCGAGTAAAACCGGAAGTATGGGAACCATCCCTGCTCAGGTATGGTCTTGATCCAATTCCTTTCCTTGCCCTCGGGTGCATCAGGACCGATGTAGATCGAAATTGAGCCGTCTGAGTTCTCGTCAAAACCCTGTATAGAGCCGACCGTCGGCTTCTTCAGATCCGTTTTGATCAACGTCCGCATTTTCACGTCGTAGACCGAAACAGACCAGAAGACCGCGGCAGGTGGATTTGCGGGCACGTTCAAGACATAGTTCTTGCCGCCGTCCAGCCAGTCGCCGTCGGCATCCTTGTAGGTCGCCAGGTAAACCTGAGTGTTGCCGGGCTTAGTCGAGCGCATCGCCTCGTTGTTGAGAATAGCCTCGTAAAGCCAAGCCGCTCTGCCGTCGATCTGGTCATAGTACTCGGTCCGCTGGTTGGGATTGGCCGTCGTTGCGACCTCCCAGCGCGACCCTTCGCGATACACGGCTTGGGGCATCCGCCGCGCGCCCTGGATTGCCTTGGTCATCATCTCGCCAATCTCAGCACCTTCCGTCAGAATTCTTGCCTGGCGTTCATTTGGATTGAACGGTTTCCCTTTCTCGATGCCTAGCGGTGCCAGATAGGCCATAAAGAACCGGTCACGCTCAGCGACCGGTTCACGGTCGATAGCGGCCGCCAACGCTTTCCAGTAATCCATCCCTCTGGGCTGAGCCGAGAAGTGCGGCTGCTCGTCGGCGTATACGATGCGGATCTCGGGCGCGTTGTTACGTTCACTGAAGGGGTAGATTTTGATCTTTTTGGTGGTTTCCAGCTTTGCCGCGTCGTCCTCGTCGAACAACCTCAACGCAATGAAGAAATTATTGTGTGGTGCCTGCAGAACCGTGAAGCCGTCGGTATCCTCTGGAACATCGGTACCAGGTGGGATAAAAAGGTACTTTCCCGGTTTGGTCATGGCGGCGATTTCCATCCACCACATGTCATGGGCGGCACCGCGTGCGTTGATACCCTCTGGCAACTCCACCACGACCGGCCCATCGGCGCCCATGTCGACCCAGGCAGTCGAGTAAAAGGTATCGTTGTTGGCCGTCAGGTACCCAAACCTGCGATCGAAGGTATCCAGAACGACGATCGAGCCTGTGCTGGCCTTGAATAAATCAAGGTACATGTGCCTCAACTGCGCTGTAGAGACAAAAGGAAGCGCCCAGATGTATGTTTGCGATGCGCGCTGGAAATCAAGTTCGTCGTAGAGCTTCGTCACGGTTTCGTCGGTCGGATAACCGTTTTCCCAGTCAAAAGTGAATTCCAGCGGCCCGATGCGGGTATCGACAGTCGTCTGCGCTGCCGCGGAAAATGGCAGCGCCATCAGAAGAGCGAGCGCGGTCGCGCCATTTACGATGGTGGTGATTTTCATGAGAGTATTCCTCCGCTTGTCAGTTCAGTTTCTCGAAATCGCCCGGTCGCCAGGTCTGGTCGAAGAACGCCTGACCGGGGCTGTAAAGCCGCATAAGCGTGAACCAGCCCTTCTCGGGCACGGTGCGCAGGAAGTTCGTCTCGGGCGCGCCGTCGGGCAGTTCCGGTCCGAAATATAGATCAACCGAGCCGTCCCCGTTGTAGGCCAGGTCGTCGTTCGAGCCGATCGAGGGGTAGGGCTGGCCGTTGTCGAGGCCCGAGGCGGTTTCCGCATCGTAGAGCGTCACCGACCAGAAGTTCTCTGCCGGCACGTCGGGCGGCAGGTGCAGCCGGTAGGACGCCCCTCCGGAAAGGTAGTTGCCGTCGGCATCCTTGTAGGCGAACGGGTACTTCGACCCCGCGCCCACCATGTTCAACACCATCGCCGGACTGATCGAATAGCCGATGATGAACATGCCGACCTGTGCATCCACGTTGCGGAACGTCGGCTCCATGAAGGTGACGTCCTCGACGTTGAGCACGTTGTGCCAGTTGCGGTCCTCGTAGTATTTCGTGTTCGGAAGCTTGTCGCCAAAGCGCAGGGCATGGGCCATCTTCATACCCACTTCTGCCCCAGCGCTCAGTATCTCCTGCATCTTCTCGTCGGGCTCGAACGCCTCACCCTTGACGATGCCCAGCGAGGCCATCAGCCCACGCATCGCCATGTCTTCGGGTCCGACATATTCATTCTGCACGAATTCGGCGAGCCCCTCGAAATAGCGATAATCCTTTGGATAGAGCATGTCCGCCGGACGACCGGACCCGTTCGGGAAGACCATCTGGGGCGGGTTGTCTTTCTGGCTGAGCGGGTAGATCCGGGTCTGCTCCATCAGCGCGACACCTTCGTCGGTGCTGCGGTTTTCCCCAAGGAAGGCCCGCCAGAAGACGAAGACGTTGTAAGTCTGCGAGGTGAAGGTGAAGTAGCCCTCGGGCACCTCGCCCTGGTAGCCCGGCGGCAGGATCAGGTAATTCCCGCCTTCGCCCTTGTCCGGCCCGACAAAGCCCACATCCGTCAGCGGGCGGTGCCAGAAATCGTCCAGAATGCCCTGCAGCTTCGGCGGCACCTCGATCACCGTGGGCCCGTCCTCCTGCAGGTCGAGATAGCCCATGCCGTAGACGAGGTCGGAGTTCGGCGTGCTCACCAGCGTCTCGGCAGACAACCGGTCCTTCCAGATCGGGAAGACGTTCGAGCCTTCGCCAAACTCGGCCTCGGACCCCTTCTTCATCGCCCAGAGCGTCATCGCCGGCAGCGACCAGAACACCACCTGCGTCGCGCGGTGAAACAGCATCTCGTCATAGAGCACCTCGACCGACTCCGCGGTCGGGTAGTTCTCCGGGAACGGCATTTCGCGCAGCTGCGTCCAATGCGCCGGTTCGGCGAGCGATGCGACCGGCATCAAAGCAAGGGCCGCGACAAGTAATGATCTCATATCATCCTCCATAACGATTCGGCCCTGTAGGACCCGCGATGTCGAAAACTACCGCCTCACCTCGTCATCCGCCCTTGATCTGGATCATCCCCGGCTGGGGGCGTTTCCGGGTCCTGGTCATTATCGGTTCCGCCAGACGATCAATCGAGTCTTTGCGAGAGCATGAGCAGCCTTCAACAGTGCCGGTGCGTCAACCATGCCAGGATGGGCACGAGATATCCGCCGCTGGCATCGCCATCAACGACCCTGCCTGATCCTTGACTGCAAGGTTACCGATAGTCCTCTAAGATGTTCTTGTGAATTCACGTCAGAAAGACCCACTTTGAGCCAATCTATCGTCGTGCCGATGACGGGTGCCGCTGCGATCGGCCCCCTGCCGCGCCTGATCACCGAGCATGCCGGAGACCGCGCCGTCGACCGCGCCTTCAAGTCCGCCGGGTCTGACGCTCTCTGCGATCGCCAGTCCGCGCACCCCGATCCCGCTTCTGGGCTTGGCGCAGCTTTGGGAAAGCGGTGCGCGGTTTCGGCGGCGATCGGTGTTTTGGCTATTCCGGCGGGCTTGGGACATGACCCAAACCACCTATGGGCTTTGGCTGGCCTACTGCGTGTCGGCGCCGACCCTCGGGTTCGGCGCTTGCACGCATGCCGGAGAGCATCGGCTTTCACCAGACGGGCACCCGCTTTCACCTTCGATCACCAGGAATGACGTCGCGGTGCTGCGCTATCACCCGGCATGGCCGGGTCAATTCCCGCATCATTCCGACCATGTTGCGGGATCGGCCGTGCGCCTCATGCGCAGTTATTTGGGCAGCGACTGGCACCCTGCTGGGTGGAAGTCGACTACCAGCGCGACGCCGACTGGCGTCGCCTCGAAGAAGCCATCGGCGCGGAAGTGCGCTTTGGCGCAGGACACGACCGGCGTCGCGGTGTCCCAAGCGGATCTGTTGCGCCCGCGCGCGACCAAGCCCGGACGGGCCCTGACCCTCGACGATGTCGCGCTCGAAGCCGCCGTGATTCCCCAGCCCGAGCCGCTGCGCTCAGTCCTGAACTGTCGTGGCCTACCGCCTGCTCGAGAGCGAGACAGACATCGACGGCGCAGCGGCACTTTGTGGCATCGGCGTGCAGTCCCTGCAACGCCGGCTGCGCCGAGCGGGTCTCAGCTACCGCGAGGTACTCGCACGCGCACGCCGCCGACGCGCCGAAGCGTTGCTGCGAGCACACCACGATGCCAATTGCCGAGATTGCTTATGCGCTTGGATATGAAGACCACGCGAATTTCACCCACGCGTTCAAGCGCTGGACAGGCCGGGCACCGTCCGCATTCCGCGCGTCAACGGGACCCGGGCATCCGCGCGGCACATGAGGCCGCTGAAAGCGGTTCGGAAAGAGACTCGGACTGAATGTAAGCGCATCTGTCATGCCAATGGCTTGCCGAACCGCCGCTGGAAATGTTTCGCCAATAACGCGAACCGCAGACACCAGTCCAGTTCGGGAACGCAAGGGCCGAATGGCCGTAAGGTCCGCATCATTACCCTTGAGACGGGGCGCAGCGAATGGCCGAATCCGGCAAAAGTCTTGCCCTAATCCCACGCGGCCAACTGCTGGCTTTTGGGCAGACAGGATCTGGTCGGCATTGAGATAGCAGCGTGCGGTGAGGGAAACGCACTCATCGGCTTGGAGGGTAGGGGAACGATCTTCATGGTAAATGAAATCAATGAGTTAGCGGTAGAGAAGGTTCGATGCCAGTCCCGTCCCCTCCGCCACCTGTTTCTGGCGTTGTTGCATGGACGAGAGGTGGCCTGGATCGCCACCTTCCCCCTGCTTGGATCAGGCGATCCTGATGCTTCCGGGCATGGCAGGGGCGGTGCAGAGGTCGATGCGGCGCAGGGCGACGGCGGCCTCGACCTTCGGGCGATAGAAACGGCGCGCGCGCAGGCGCGGGCCGATCGGCGTTTCTTGGCGCAGCATCGCGGGCGCGGCGAGGGCGCGGCAGTGGTCGCCGGTCTCCGCCTTCCAGGCGTCGCGCCCGACCACCTCGGCGATGCGGGCCGCCGCCGCGCCGCTTGTGGGGGCACGTCCTGGCGTCGCGGTGGCGGGCGGATCGCGGCGCCCTTGCGCGGCGGGATCACCGGTCCGGGCGTCGCGGGCGAGGATGGCGGGGCGGGAGGCGGACCAGCTGCAACGAGTCACGCTCATTGCGGCTTGGTTTGACCCTGCTGCGCGGCAGAGCGGAAGCATGGCCGCTTCCGGCTGGCGGCAGGCCATTCGGCGGCGTGCCTCCCGCAGCCCGACCGGCCCGGGCCGTAACGGCATCATATCACCGGTCATTGACCATGCCCCTTGGTCTCAGGCCTCGTCGGGCGCGATGTGCGAGGCGAAATGCGACCGCTCGACGGCGTCGAGAAACGCGGCCCGCGCTTCGTCGCGCGGGATGCCGAAATGGTCGCAGAACTTCGCCTCGAGCGCGATGAAAAGCGCGATCGGGACGACCCCGGTAAAGAACTCATGGACAAGGACCCGGGTGGCGATTCCGGCGCCCGCCTGGCCCGTCTCTGCCGGCAGGTCGAAGCCGCGCGCCGCGAGGTCGGTTCGGATCAGCCGCGCGGCGATGTCGAGCAGGATGTTGGCCTGATCCTCTGCCTTCAGCGATTCCATCAACAGAAAGGACAGCAGGCTCTTGCGCGTGTCGAGGAAGTCGATCTCTGCGGCGATCTTGTCGCGCATCGTGCCGCCGGGGACGGCGCTGCGCTGCGCCATCTCTTCCTGCATCTGCGCAAAGATGTCGTGCGCCAGCTGCTGCTTGCTGCCGAAATAGTAGTATATCATCGCCTTGTTGACGCCGGCCGCGCGGGCGATGCTGTCGACGCTGGTGGCGTCATAGCCCTGCCTCGCGAACAGCTCTTCTGCCACCTTGCGCAAGCGATCGCGCGTCGTGTCGTCGGGTGATCCGTCCAATCCGTCCTCCACGCCTGCGGGCAGGCCGCGCCGTCATGCCACCCCTGCCCTGCACGGATCGTCGCGGCAGATCAACTTTGACAGCAATCCATCGGAAACTAACTAACCGGTTAGTTGAGATGGGGGCAAGAGCCCCGGGAGAAGGCAAGGGAGGACGTCATGGCACGGATATTCGTCACCGGTGCGACGGGCCTGCTGGGCCACGCGGTTCTGCCGCTGCTGCAATCGGCGGGGCACGAGACGCGTGCGCTGGTCCGCAATCCCGACGCGGCGGCGCGCTGGTCGGGACAGGGGTCGGTCACCCCGGTTCGCGGCGACATGCTGAACGTTCCGGCCTGGGAAGGCGCGCTCGAAGGCTGCGACGCGGTGCTGCATCTTGCGGCGTGCTACACCGGATACGTCACCGGCGAGGCGGGCGAGGACACCCTGATGAAGACCAATGTCGACGCCACGCTGCGCCTTGCAGAAGCCGCCGAGCGGCATGCGGTCGGCCGCATGATCTTTGTCAGTTCGGCCGGGGTGTCGCGCCTGGGGAAGGCCCCGATCGACGAGAGCACGGCCTTTGACACCGGCACGGACAACGCCTATTTCCTGAGCAAGATCAAGGCCGAACAGGCGCTCGACGGGTTTCTCGCAAAGGCGCCGCGGCTTTCGGTCGTGATCGCGCGGCCAAGCATGATGATGGGCCCCGACGATCCCGGGCCGACCCCCACCGGCCGCTTCGTGCGCGCCTATCTGCGGCGCGAACTGCCGGTCGTGCTTCCCGGCCGGGCGGTGATCATCGACGCGCGCGACGTTGCCGCGGCGTTTCTTCGCATGCTCGACATCGGCGCGTGCGGCGAGCGCTTTGTCCTCGGCGGCAGCGAGATCGGTTTTCCGGACCTCTATGCGCTTCTGGAGCAGATCAGCGGCATCCCGATGCCGGCGAAACGGCCGCCCTACTGGCTTGCCCTTACGGTGATGACGGTGCTCAAGACGCTTGGCCGCGATGTGCCCGTCGCGCCGCGGGATCTGCGGCGGATGCAGCAGCTGATCGCGCCTGAGGCCAGCAAGATGCGCAGCCGGCTTGGGGTCGTCCCGCGACCGATCGAAGAAACCCTGAAGGATACCGTCGCCTGGTTTCAGTCCCGCCCCGACAGCGCACCGATCCCGGCGGCGACGATGCGCCAGGCGGGCTGATCGGGCAGGGCGCTGCGGCACGGAGGAAGCCATGCAAGAAGAACCCAGCATCGCGGTCTGGGCGCTTTGGGCGGTTCTGGCCGCGCCTGCGGTCCTGTGGATCGCCGACACCGCGCTGACCGCCGATCCCGTGGCGCTTTCGGCCGAACTCATCCACCCCTCGGGCGTGATCGCGGCCAGGCTTGTGATCCTGACATTGATGGTCACGCCCTTGCTGCTGCTGTTTCCGGGCGCCCGATGGGCGTTTCGGCTGCAGCGCAATCGGCGCTATCTGGGCGTCGCGGGGTTCGGCTATGCCACCTTGCACACCGGCTTTTGCCTGATCGAAACGGGATCGGCCGCGCGGGTGATCGCCGATCTGCCGCGTTTCGACATCTGGACCGGCTGGCTGGCGCTTCTGATCCTGCTGCCGCTGGCGGTCACTTCGGCAGATTTCCTTGTCCGCCGGATGGGGCGTTGGTGGAAGCCGCTGCAGCGTTGGGCCTATGCCGCCATGGTCCTCACCGTGTTGCATGTTGTCAGCCTGAACCAGTGGAGCAAACCGTGGGAGCCGCTGGTCCATGTCGCGCCGCTTGCCGGTTCTGGAGGCCTGGCGCATCCGCCGTCACCTGCGCGGCCGCCGGAAGGGAATCGTCGGCGCCGTGGCCACCCCGGTCGGGGCGCAGCATGCCGGGGTGACGAAGGCGCGACGCTGCAAGGTCTGCGCGTTGCCCCGCCCATCCCCGTCCGGCAAGTCCGCGCCGCGCATCGCCGGGCGGCATCCGTTTTCTTGATGGCAGGGGCTTGGATCGGCCGCAGATCAGCGCTATCACCACCGCTTGCCGTTCCAGACGGCATCCCCCGTGGGAGGCAAGGCCGACGCGTTGGCCGAACCGGACCACGTCAACCGAATCCCGCCGGGCGCGCCCCGCGGGTGTTGAGAAAGGACAGGTCGCATGGCCAAGAAAGTCATGGGCTCGCTCAAGCTGCAGGTGCCTGCAGGCCAGGCGAATCCCAGCCCCCGGTGGGCCCGGCGCTCGGGCAGCGGGGCATCAACATCATGGAGTTCTGGCAAGGCGTTCAACGCCCGGACCCAGGAGATGGAGCAAGGCGCGCCATGTCCCACGGTCATCACCTATTACCAGGACAAATCCTTCACCATGGAGATCAAGACGCCGCCTGCGTCGCATTATCTGAAGAAGGCGGCAAAGCTGAAATCCGGGTCGAACACGCCGGGCCGTTCCAATGCGGGCAGCGTGACGGCCAAGCAGATCCGCGAGATCGCCGAGGCCAAGATGAAGGATCTCAACGCCAACGATATCGACGGCGCGATGCAGATCATCCTGGGCAGCGCCCGGTCGATGGGCATCGAGGTGAAGGGTAGCGCCATGGGCAAGCTTGGAAAACGCCTGGCCGCGGCGCGCGCGGCCGTCGCCGGCCAGAACGGTCTGTCGGTCGAGGAGGCGGTGCGCCTGGTCAAGGCCAACGCGACCGCGAAATTCGACGAAACCGTCGAGGTGGCGATGAATCTCGGCGTCGATCCGCGCCACGCCGACCAGATGGTGCGCGGCACCGTCAGCCTGCCCAACGGCACCGGCAAGACGGTGCGCGTGGCGGTGTTTGCCCGTGGCCCCAAGGCCGAAGAGGCAACCGCGGCGGGGGCCGATATCGTCGGCGCCGAAGACCTGATGGAGACGATCCAGGGCGGCACGATCGCCTTTGACCGCTGCATCGCCACCCCCGACATGATGCCGATCGTCGGGCGGCTGGGGAAAATCCTGGGCCCGCGCAACCTGATGCCGAACCCCAAGGTCGGCACCGTGACGATGGATGTCGCCCAGGCGGTGCGCGACGCGAAGGGCGGGCAGGTCCAGTTCCGGGTCGAAAAGGCCGGCGTCGTCCATGCCGGAATCGGCAAGGCGTCCTTCGACGACGCGAAACTGGCCGAGAACCTGCGTGCCTTCGTCGATGCGGTGGCCCGGGCCAAGCCGTCGGGCGCCAAGGGCACCTATATCCGGCAGATCGCGCTCAGCTCCACCATGGGGCCGGGGGTAACGCTTGATGTCGGGGAAGCCAGCGCGGCGACGGCCTGACCGGCCGGCGCCGGGGTCGCGACCGGCAAGCGGGCCGCAGGCCCGGGTCGCGATCCGCTACGACCCCCGGATCGCCTCGAGCATGCGGTGGACGTTCTCGGGATCGGCATCCGGGGTGATGCCATGGCCGAGATTGAAGATATGCGGCCCGCCGGCAAAGGCCCGGACGATCCGCTGCGTCTCGGCGGTCAGCCGGTCGCCGCCCTCGACCAGCAGCGCGGGGTCCAGATTGCCCTGCACGCAGCCATCCTTCTGGACATGGGCCGCCGCCCAGCCTGCATCGAGCCCCTGGTCGAGCGCGATCGCATCGGCGCCGGTGGCCCGGGCAAAGCCGGCATAGCGCTCGCCGGCGCCGCGCGGAAAGGCGATGACCGGTATGTCGGGATGGCGTGCCTTCAGCGCCGCGGTGATGCGTTTCGCCGGGGCGAGTGCGAAGGCGTCGAAATCGGCCCCCTTCAGCGACCCGGCCCAGGAATCGAATATCTTCACGACCTCGGCGCCGGCCTCGATCTGGGCCGACAGATAGGCGATGGTCGCGTCGGTCAACCGGTCGATCAGCGCCGCAAAGGTCGTGGGATCGGCCGCCTTCAGCGCGTGCGCGGGCCCCTGGTCGGGGGTGCCGCGGCCGGCGATCATGTAGGTCGCGACCGTCCAGGGCGCGCCGGCAAATCCGATCAGCGCGGTCTCGGCGGGCAGTTCGCGCCGCAGGATGCGCAGGGTTTCATAGACCGGCGCGAGATGCTCGTGAACGGCATCGGCGGGCTTCAGCGCCGCCGCGGCCGCGGCGGTCTCGATGGGGTCGAGCCGCGGCCCCTCGCCGGTGGCGAACCACAGCCGCGCCCCAGCGCCTGGGGCAAGAGCAGGATGTCGGCAAACAGGATCGCCGCGTCAAAGCGATAGCGGCGGATCGGCTGCAGGGTGACCTCGGCGGCCAGTTCGGAATTGTAGCACAGCGACAGGAAATCCCCCGCCTGTGCCCGGGTCGCCCGGTATTCGGGAAGATAGCGGCCAGCCTGCCGCATCATCCAGACCGGCGGCACCGGCAGAACCTCGCCCGCCAGTGCCCGCATCAGCAGTTTGCCCTGTGCCATCCTGTCCCCCTGTCAATCGCGGCCGACAAACAGGGGCGGCCCGGCGAAGTCAAGCGCGCGCCCGGGCCGGTGGGTGCCGCGGCCCTCACCGGGCTGTGACAGCGACCGGCCTTGCGCGCGCTGCCGCCGCGCGCCAGATGAACGACCAGTTGACCAGCCTGAGCATCTTCGAGGCATCGCATGATCGCGCGCGCAGTCGCATCCGCCATCGTTCTGGCGCTGGTTCTGACCGGCTGCGGCCCGGCGCCGGCGCCCAACATGCCGCTGACGCCACAGGCCGAACGGCTGATCCTGCGCTATGCGCCCGAGGCCGATCTGAGCGTTCTGACCATGAAGGACTATGCCGTGATCCGGCAAATGGTCTATCGCAAGGACTATTTCTGGCGCAAACGCTCGGACATCCGTGCCTATATCCGCGCCAATGGCGGCTGAGACCGCGCCCGCCCCCCCCCATCAGAGGAGATCCCGATGCCCGCCAGAATCACCGCTTTCCTGCTGGCTGCCGCAATGGCCGCGACCGCAGCGACCCCGTCGGCCGGCCAGTCCGACGCCCGGATCAAGGCCCAGATCGCCAGGATCGCGCCCGGCATGGACACAAGCCATCTGACCGCGGCCGATTATGGCGCGATCCGCGCCATCCTCAGCCGGGGCGACGAAAGCCGCGGCCGGCGCGAGCAGGAAGTGCGCGCCTATATCCGGGCAAACGCCCCGCAATAGCGCCGCCATTGTGCGGGTTTCGGTGACGGCCCGGCCGGGGACCATGCTGCCGCGGCAGGTTGCAGCCAGAGTGTTGCACCGAATCAACGGTACCGGTCGGCGGTTGCCGCAACGAATCATCCCGCCCGGGTCGTGGCGGCGCGATTGACAAATCCCGGACAAGCTGAAATACGGTGTCGCCGGGCTTTTGGGCCGGGCAACGGGGTAGACCGGGGACGAGGTGCCGACGACCGTGAAGCATGTTTGTCCAAGTGCGGTCTTCTGACAACACTAAGGCAAGTCGGAGCAAGCCGGACGTGTTTTCCTTGGCAAGCCGCTGGACCCTATTCTATCGTCGCCGCGTCGGCGGTATGTACCGACGTACAAACGCTATGAAACCTACGGAGAGACACATGAAACGCACCCTGACCGCGCTGGCCGCCATCGCTGCCCTGACAACGGTGGCGCCCGCTGCCTTCGCGTTCGAGAACGCTCTGGCCGAGTTGCAGAACCAAGTCACCAACGAGCTTGCTGACAAAGGCTATCCGACCGAATTCGTGGACCAGCTGACGCTTGGCGAACTGACCACAATTCGTTCGCTGCTTGAGGGTGGCCAAGGCGCGGGCGTCCAGATCCAGCGGATCCTCGAACGCGCCGCCCAGCGCTAAGGCCCGGTTCAAGGCCGCCCCGCCCGGGGCGGCCTTTTCCTGCCTTCGATCCTTCCGGATCGTCGGCGTGTCAGGCGCCGGCCACGGCGCCTTCGCGCCGGCGATGCGGGCCGAACAGGGCGGCAAGCCGAGGAGGGCGCCCGAGACGGTGGCGATCATGCCCGCCGCACTCAGCGCGTTCGACTGGCCGAGCCATAGCGGGCCATAGCCGGCCAGCACATAGCCGAGCACCGCCGAAAGCACCGCAAAGCCCACCGACCAGGCGATTTGTGCGCCCAGCCGGCTGGTCATCAGCCGCGCCGCGGCCGGCGGGCAGATGAACATCGCGATCACGATGATCGAGCCCACGGCGTCGAATGCCGCAACGGCGGCGATTGCGGCCACGATCACCAGGCCAAGCCCGATCGCGCGAACCGGCAGGCCCAGCGCCTCGGCAAAGCCCTCGTCGAAGGTGGCGATCTTCAGCCACCGCCAGAACAGCGCGGTCAGCGCGGCGACCAGCAGGCAGACCGCCGCCATGCGCGGCAACTCCTCGGGCAGGGCGGCCAGCGCGGCCGGGTCGATCAGCGAGCCCCAGCCATCGGCCGCGAACCAGACCAGCGATTCGAGATTGCCCATCAGCGCGTGTTCGACATCGAGATGGACGGTGGATGTGTCGGTCCGTTCGAGGATCAGCACACCGCCGGCGAACAGCGTGGTGAAGACAACGCCCATGGCCGCGCCCGGTTCGATCCGGCCCAGCCGGCGGATCGCCTCGATCAGGACGACCGCGACCAGCGCCGCGCCGGCCGCGCCCAACAGCATCGGCAGCGCCGCCACCGTGCCGGTGATCAGGAAGGCAACGACGATCCCCGGCAGCACCACATGGGCGATCGCATCGCCGATCAGCGCCTGGCGGCGCAGGATCAGGAAATTGCCCGGCAGCGCGCAGGCGATCGCGGCCAGCACCCCGATCAGCATCGGGGTCAGCGAAAGCTGGACGAATTCGGCGCCCATCACGCCCCCCCGAGGGCGACCGGCGGACCGATCCGGCGGTCGAATTCGGCGATCTCGTCGGCGGTGAACACCGCATCGATCGGTGTCAGCCCGTCATAGCGCCCGCTGAGCGCCGCATCCTGGTGGATTTCGCGCGCCACCGCCCAACGCCGTTCGTCGCGGGCGATCCGGGCTGCCTGGGCGCGGCCGGCCTCGGTGGCGACGCCATCGGGCCGGACCAGCCCCTCGGCCGTCAGCAGGCGCAGCGTGAAGGGTTCCAGGATCGTCTCGCCATGGCCGATCGCCAGCAACCCCTGGCGCCGGTGCACGCGGGCCTGAAACCGGCGATGGCGCAGCAGGGCGGCGGCGACGCCGCGGGCCGGGGCAAAGATCAGCGACAGCGCGAACAGGGCAGCCGCGACCAGCACGATGATCGGGCCGGTCGGCAAGGCGGGCGCCGAGGCCGAAATCGCCGCCCCCAGATAGCCCGCCACCGCCCCCAGCCCGCCGGCGATCCAGATCACCGCGCCGCTGCGGTCGGTCCAGAAACGCGCGGTCACAGGGGGGATGATCAGGAGCGCGACGATCAGGATCAGCCCGACGATCTTCAGCCCGATGACGGTGATCGCCATCACCAGCGCCATCATCGCCAGATCGATCCGGCGCACATCCAGGCCGCTGGACGCGGCATAGCCGGGATCGAAAGCCACCAGCGTCATCGGCCGGCGCAGCAGCCAGGTCGCCAGCACGGCCAGCGCGCCGCCGGCGGCGATCACGATGGCGTCCTGGCGCAACATGCCCGCGGTGGCGCCCAGCAGAAACGATTCGAGCCCGGCCTGGCGCCCCGCCTGCAACGTCTGGATATGGGTCAGCAGCACGACGCCAAAGCCGAAGAAGGCGCTCAGCACCGCGCCGATTGCGGCATCCTCGGTCAGCCTGGTACGCCGCGCCAGCCATTCGACCACCCAGAGCCCAAGCGCGGCCGAAACCGCCGCGCCCAGCATCAGCCCGGTCAGCGACCGCCCGTCGCCGCCGGCCGCGACCAGCAGGATGAAGGCCACCCCGACGCCGGGCAGGGTGGCATGGGCCAGGGCATCGGACACCAGCGCCCGCTTGCGCAGGAACAGGAAGGTACCCGCCGCGCCGGCGGCAAACCCCAGCAATGCCGCGCCGATACCCACCAGGGCCGCATTGTAGCCGGCCCGAAGAAGAAGCGCCTCGCCCAGCCCGTCCAGCATCGCCGGCCCGCTAGATCGCGGCGAGCGCGAGCTCGTCCAGATGGGTGGCGGCCAGCCGGCCGCCATAGGTGGCGTGCAGGGTCTCCGACGTGAAGGCCGTGGCCACCGGACCCTGCGCGACCGGCCGGACATTGATCAGGAAGACATGGTCGAAATAGCTTCGCACCGTCGCCAGATCGTGATGCACCGCGATCACCGACTTGCCGGCCGCCCGCAGGTCTTTCAGCACCTCGATGATCGCCCGTTCGGTGGCGGCGTCCACCCCGGCAAAGGGCTCGTCCAGCAGGTAAAGCTCGGCCTCCTGCGCCAGCGCCCGGGCCAGGAACACCCGCTGCTGCTGGCCGCCCGACAGCTGCCCGATCTGGCGATGCCCGAAATCGGCCATGCCGACCCGCGCCAGGCAGGCCTCCGCCCGGGCGCTATGCGCGCCGCCGATGCGGCCGATCAGGCCAAGCTGGGGATAGAGCCCCATCAGCACCACATCGCGCACGGTGGCGGGAAAATCCCAGTCCACGCTGGCGCGCTGCGGCACATAGGCCAGGCGGCGGCGCATCCCTTCGATCGGTGCGCCGAACACCGAAACCGTGCCCGACAGGCGCGGCACCATGCCCAGCACCGCCTTCAGCATGGTCGATTTGCCGGCACCGTTCGGGCCTACAATGGCGCTCATCGCCGCGGCCGGGAAGTCGGCATCGACCGAGAACACCGCCGGTTTCTCGCCATAGGAAACGGTCAGCCCGCGGATCGACAGCGCCGCCCGGGCGGCGCTGTCGGCGTCGGCGGGCGGCACTCTGTGGCCGTCGCGGGCAGCCAGCGCGATTTCGGGCATTTCGGACCCTCCGGTCAGTTGAGTGCGGCGGGGCGCGGCGCGGGCACCGTGCCGCCAAGCGCCGTGGTGACGGTTCGGACATTGTGATCGATCATGCCGACATAGGTTCCCTCATGTGTTCCCGCCGGGCCCATCGCGTCGGAGTAAAGCTCTCCGCCGATCGTCACCGCGTGGCCGCGTGCTGCGGCGCCCTCGATCAGGGCGCGAATGTTGCGGTCCGAGACCGAGGTCTCGACGAACACCGCCCCCACATCGCGCTCCACCAGCAGATCGACGAGGTCGGCAATGCGGGCGAGCCCGGCCTCGGATTCGGTCGAGATTCCCTGGATGCCCACCACCTCGAACCCGTAGGCGCGGCCGAAATAGCTGAACGCGTCATGGGCGGTAACGAGCACCCGCGCGGGCTCGGGCACGGTTGCGAGCATCGCAGCCGATTCCGCCGCCATCGTCGTCAGCAAGACCTCATAGGCTTCGGCATTGCGGCGATAGGTGGCCGCATTTTCGGGGTCGGTCGCGGCCAACGCATCGCCCACCGCTGCGACCACGCCGGCCCACAGCGTCGGGTCCATCCAGACATGGGGATCGAACTTGCCCGGATAATCGGCATGGGCGATCAATCGTTCGGGCGGCAGCGCCTCGCCCACCGCCACCACAGCGCGGTCGTTTGCCAGATCGCGCAGGAAATCCTCGAGCTGGGCCTCCAGATACATGCCATGCCACAGCACCAGATCGGCCCGCGCCATGGCGACGATGTCGGTCCGGGTCTGGCGATAGGAATGCGGATCGACCCCGGGCCCCATCAGCGCCTGAACCTCGACCAGATCGCCGCCGACCACCCGCGCCGCATCGGCGATCATGCCGGTCGTGGTGACGATTTTCAGCGGTGGCTCGGCCCGGACGGGCAGCGCCGCAGCAAGGGTCACCGCGGCGAGGGTTGCCATCACGAAAAGACGTCGGGCGATCATGTGGGCGATCCTTTCTTGCAAATGCTTCGCAACTGCACCTAGGGCGGCGGGCCGGTGCTGTCAATGCTTCTGCGATGCATTCGCAGCTGCGCCGGCTTGCCCTTGTCGCGCCATCCCCCTAGGCAGGCACGCCGTCGTTCCGGGGGGAACATGCCCGAACTTGCCGATCTTCTGCCGTTGATCCTGATGCTGGCCGCGATCGGGGCGGTGGCCGGGGTAATCGCCGGGCTCTTGGGCGTTGGCGGCGGGATCATCCTGGTGCCGGCCTTTCTGTATGCGTTCGGGGCGCTTGGCTATGGCGGACCGGCGATCATGCAGGTGTGCCTCGCCACCTCGCTTGCCACGATCGTGGTGACCTCGATCCGCTCGGTGCTGGCGCACAATCGCAAGGGCGCGGTCGATTGGGCCATCCTGCGCGGCTGGGCGCCGGGCATCGCGGCGGGGGCCGTCCTGGGCATGTTGACCGTGGCGGGCCTCGCGACCCAGACGCTGCAGGCGCTGTTCGGGGCGCTGGCGCTGACGGTCGCGGCCTGGCTTGGCTTTGGCCGGGCGTCCTGGCGGCTGGGCCCGGCGATGCCGCGCGGCCCGTTGCGGGTGATCCTGGCGCCGTTGCTTGGATTCCTGAGCGTTCTGATGGGGATCGGTGGCGGCTCCTTCGGGGTGCCGCTGATGACGGTCTATGGCGTGCCGGTGCACCGGGCGGTGGCCACCGCGGCCGGTTTCGGGGCGGTTATCGCGGTGCCCGCGGTGGCGGGCTTTCTCCTGACCCCGGCGGCCGGTGCGCCGCCCGGGACCCTGGGTTCGGTCAACCTGCCGGCCTTCACCCTTGTGATCGCGATGACCCTGCTGACCACGCCCATCGGGGTGCGGCTGGCGCATGCGACCGATGCCAGCCGGCTCAAGCGGATCTTTGCGCTGTTTCTTGCGGCGGTCGCGCTCAACATGCTGTGGTCGGCCTGGGGTGGATGAGCGGCGGCGTGGCGGGTTGAGCCGACGATGCCGCGCCGCTAGGCTTTGCCCCATAGCCCAACTCAGGGAACCCGCCCCATGGTTCAACGCCTGCACCTCGTCTTTGGCGGCGAGCTTGTCGATCCGTCCACCACCCGGTTCCGCGATGTCGGCGCCATCGACGTCGTCGGCATCTACCCGACCTATGCCGCGGCCTATGATGCCTGGAAATCGGCGGCCCAGGGCAGCGTGGACAACGCCCATATGCGCTATTTCATCGCCCATCTGCACCGCCTGCGCGACGAAGAGGTCGAATCCGGCCCGACCGAGGAACTGGCGCCCTAGGCGCCGGGCGCGATGGGACGCTCGCTTGGCCTGGCGCTTTATCTGGGGTTTTCGGCATTGGCCGACGGCCTGGCGCGGCGCCGGCTTGCTCGGCGGCAGGCGGCGGGCAAGGAAGACCCGGCGCGGCTGAACGAACGCTTTGGTGTCGCCGCGTGCCCGCGTCCGGCGGGTCCGCTGGCCTGGTTTCACGCCGCCAGCGTGGGCGAGGCGCTGTCGCTGATCGCGCTGATCCGCCGCCTGACCGAGGCCCGACCGGACCTGTCGGTGCTGGTCACCACCGGCACGACCAGCTCGGCCGCGGTGTTCGCCGATCGGGCACCGCCGCGGACGCTGCACCACTATGTGCCGGTGGACACCGCAACGGCGGTGCGCGGGTTTCTCGATCACTGGCGGCCCGATCTGGCGGTCTGGACGGAAAGCGAGTTCTGGCCCCGGCTGATGCACGAGACGCACCGACGCGGCATCCCGATGCTGTTGATCAATGCCCGCATGTCCGAGACCAGCTTTCGGCGCTGGCGGCGGGCGCGCGGCATGGCGCGGTCGCTGTTGCGCCGGTTCGATCTGGTGCTGGCCCAGGAGGCCGCGACCGAGGCATTCCTGACCCGGCTTGGTCTGCCGGGCGACCGCATCGAAACCATCGGTACGCTGAAGGAGGGCGCCGCGCCCTTGCCCTGCAACGAGGCCGAACGCGTCCGGCTCGCTGCCCAGCTGGGCACGCGCCCGGCCTGGCTTGCCGCTTCGACCCATCCCGGCGAGGAAGAGGCCTGTGCCGCCGCCCATGGCCGTGCGCTGCCCGGCGCCCGGCGGCTGGTGCTGATCCTGGCGCCCCGCCACCCCGAGCGGGGTTCGCAAATCGCCGCCGATCTGCGCGCCGCCGGCTGGGTGGTCGCGCGGCGGGCGGCGGACGAGCCGCTGACGCCGCAAACCCAGATCTATGTCGCCGACACGCTGGGCGAGATGGGGCTATGGTTCCGCCTTGCCCCGGTCAGCTTTGTCGGCGGGTCGCTGGTGCCGATCGGCGGCCACAACCCCTATGAGCCGGCGGCGCTGGGCTCGGCCATCCTGCACGGGCCGAATGTGCGCAATTTCGCGGATATCTACGCCCGGCTCGGCGCGGCGGGGGGCGCCCGGCTGGTCCGGTCCTCGGCCGCGCTGGGCGACGCGGTGGCCGAGCTGACGCCCGATCGCGCCGCCGCCATGGCGCGGGCGGCCTGGGCGGTCTCGACCGCGGGCGCCGAAGTGACCGAGCGTACGCTGGCGGCGCTGCTTGACCGGTTGCCCGACCCGGCCGGGCCGCCCGGCTGATGCGCGCGCCGGCATTCTGGGCGCGCCCGCCCGACCGGCCGGGCGCGGCGGCGCGGCTGCTTGCCCCGCTTGGCGCGCTCTATGCCGCGGCGACCGCCCGCCGGCTGGCGCACGGGGCGCGGCTGCGGCCCGGCCCGCCGGTGATCTGCGTCGGCGGGTTGCATGCCGGCGGCACCGGCAAGACCCCGGCGGTCATCGCGCTGATCGCCGAGATGCAGCGCCTTGGCATCGCGCCGCATGTGGTCAGCCGCGGCTATGGCGGTCGGCTGGCCGGGCCGGTCGCGGTCGATCCGTCCATCCATCGGGCGGCCGATGTCGGCGACGAACCGCTGCTGCTGGCTGCCTTCGCGCCGGTGACGGTGGCGCGCGACCGCGCCGCCGGGGCGATGGCCGCCGCCGCGGCCGGGGCTGCGGCGATCCTGCTCGATGACGGCTTTCAGAATCCCGCGCTGCATCACGATTTCGCGCTGGTGGTGGTCCATGCTGCCGAGGGCTTTGGCAATGGCCGGGTGATCCCGGCCGGCCCGCTGCGCGAGCCGGTCGCGGTCGGGCTTTGCCGCGCCGACGCGATTCTGGCGATCGGCAGCGACGCGGCGCAGGCGGCCTTTGCGGCGGGTTGGGGGGCGCGGCTGCCCTGCCCGGTGATCCGCGGCCGGCTGGCGCCGCTCGCCACCGGGCTCGACTGGGCCGGGCTGCGGGTTGTCGCCTTTGCCGGCATCGCCCATCCCGGGCGCTTCTTTGCCACCTTGCGGGGGTTGGGCGCCCGGCTGGTGGACGCGGTGGCGCTCGACGATCACCAGCCGCTGACGCCGGCCTTGCTCGATCGCCTGTCGGCCCGGGCGGCCCGGGCGGGCGCGCAGCTGGTGACGACAGAAAAGGACGCGGTGCGCCTGCCCGCCGCGATGCGGCCGCGCATCCGCACGCTTCCGGTTCGTCTCGACGTGGCCGATTGGGGACCGGTCGCCGAATTCCTGTCCGGCCTGGCGGCCGGGCGGGGTTGAACCGGCCGCCGGGGGCTTGCAATTCGGCACGCCCTGTGGCGACGGTTCGGGGCCAGCAATCGACGGGGGCGCATGTGGAAAAACTGCCGATGACACCGCAGGGGGTCGCCCGGCTGGAGGCGGAGATGAAGGCGCTGAAGACCGAGGCGCGCCCGGCCATCATCCGCGCCATCGCCGAGGCACGCGAGCATGGCGATCTGTCCGAGAACGCCGAATACCATTCCGCGCGCGAGAAACAGGGCTTTATCGAGGGGCGCATCAAGGAACTCGAATCGATCCTCGGCCGGGCCGAGGTGGTCGATGTCACGCGGCTGTCGGGGCCGGTGAAATTCGGCGCGACGGTGACGCTGATCGACGAGGATACCGAGGCCGAGAAGACCTATCAGATCGTCGGCGAAGCCGAGGCCGATATCGATGCGGGGCGGCTCAATGTCCGCTCGCCGCTGGCCCGGGCCCTGATCGGCAAGGAAGAGGGCGACAGCGTCGAGGTGACGACCCCGGGTGGCAGCCGGTCCTATGAGGTGCTGCGAATCGCCTATGTCTAGGAACCCGGGATGAGCCGGCGCAGCGCCATCTGGGCGGCGGTTGGGCTCAGCCTTGGCTGGCTTGGCCTGATCGGGCTTGTCGCCCTGTTCATGCCGCCGCTGGCCGCGCCGGTGCCGTGGATCACGCGCCTGTTCCAGGCGCTTGCGGTGCTGTTGCCGATCGGCCTGGTCGGCATGGTGGTGTGGCTGCTGCGCGAACTGGCCGCCCTGCGTGCCGAGGCGAAGGCGCTGCGCACCACGCTCGACGCGCTGCGCCGCCCCGCCCCGCCGCCGCGCCCCGACGCGCCCGCGGCGGCAACGCTGCGGCCGCGCGGCGCTTCGCTGGGCGATGCCGCGGCCGATCGCGCCGAGCCCGCGGCGGCGGGGCAGGGCGCGCTCGATCTGCCGCCGCCCCCGCAGGCCGAACCGCTGCCGATGGTCACCCTGATCGCAGCGCTGAGCTTTCCCCGTGACGAAACCGACCGGGACGGGTTTCGGGCGCTGGAACGGGCGCTCAACGATCCGGCCACGGGGCGGGTAATCCGGGCCGCCGAGGACGTTCTGACGCTGCTGGCCCAGGACGGCGTCTATGCCGAGGATCTCGAAATGGCCGAGGCGCCGCCCGATCTCTGGCGTCGTTTCGCGCTGGGCGAACGCGGTGGCGCGATCGCCCGGCTGGCCGGGCTGGACGATATCGATCTGGTGGAGCGGACCGCCGGACGGCTGCGCGCGGACGCGATTTTTCGCGATGCCGGCCATCATTTCCTGCGCCAGTTCGACGCGCTGCTCGAAGAGATCGCGCCGCGCGCCGATGACGAGGTGATCCGGCTGATGACCGACACCCGATCTGCGCGCGCCTTTGTCCTGCTCGCCCAGGCCAGCGGCAGCTTCGGGTCGGTGGCGCGCTAGGTCCGATCGCGCGCGCTCGTCGGCACGACGCCCGGGTGTCGGGCGACCGGCTGTTTTTGGGGTGCTCCCTGGCGCACGCCCGGGAGCGCGCCCGCCGCGCGGCGGGCGCCGCCCGATGCTGGCGCATCGGGGACGGTGAATCCCGTTCAAGGCGACGCATGCTGGGCTCGATCGCGCGATCATCGCCACGACGCCGGGTGTCGGGCGACCGGCTGCTGTCGGGCGCTCCCGGGCGCGCGCCCGGGAGCGCGCCCGCCGCGCGGCGGGCGCCGCCCGATGCTGGCGCATCGGGACAGTGAATCCCGTTCAAGGCGACGCATGCTGGGCTCGATCGCGCGATCGGCGGCACGTCCCCGGGTGTCGGGCGACCGGCTGCTGTCGGGCGCTCCCGGGCGCACGCCCGGGAGCGCGCCCGCCGCGCGGCGGGCGCCGCCCGATGGCGGCCGGGCTCGAACGACGAGCAATGCACGGTGCCGCATCAACGACCGCGCCACAAGCCATGGCGGGACATGGCGCCGACCCGGTCCGACCCCGCGAGGCCGCCCGATCAGCCCGTGTCGAAACGGCCGTCGACCGGCACCTGCAGCGCGTTCACCAGGGCGTTGGTCTGGGCGGCCATGCCGACCACGGCCAGCACTTCGCCCAGCTCGGTATCCGTCATGCCCGGCCGCGGGCTGCCGCCGTGTGCGAATGGATGCAATAGCTGCAACCGTTCGCCACCGACACCGCCAGATACAGCATTTCCTTGGTCTTCGGGTCCAGCGCGCCGGGCGCCATAACCGCCTTCAGCCGTTCCCAGGTGGCCTTCAGCAGCGCCGGGTCATGGGCCAGCGCGCGCCAGAAATTGTTGACGAAATCGGTGCCGCGCACGGTACGGATATCGTCGAAGACGGCCCGCGCCTCGGCGCAGGCCGCCTCATCGGTCAACAGCGGGCGGGTCGCCATCAGAGCATCGCGAAAAGGCGCGCCGGCCCGCCGGTGCCGCCGCGGATTTTGGGGGCGCCGACGACCAATGTGGCGCCGGTGGCGGGCAGCGCGTCGAGCCCGGCGACGCATTCGATGCCATAGCGGCCGGCTGGCAGCCAGGCGTAGTGGGTGGCGAAATCGGCACTCGGCCCATGGTCGAGCGACAGCGTGTCGACCGCCATCGCGGCGGCGGTCGTTTCCTCCAGCAGCATCCGCGTCGCCTCGATATGAAAGCCCGGGAAATGCAGCCCGCCCGGGCGCGCCGGGATCGGCGCCGCGGAAATCGGCGGTGCCGACCTTCGCCGCCCAGCCCGAATTCATCGCCACGCAGGCGCGGTCGGGGATCGGGCCGTTCGCCGCGATCCAGGCGGTCAGGTCGTCGGGCGTGAGCTGGGTGTCGCGGTCTTCGGCCGCGCGCGCGCGGATATCGACGATGCAGAGCGGGATCACCAGATCGCCGACCGGCAATTCGTCGACCGACGCGCCATCGGCCGAGAAATGCAGCGGCGCGTCGAGATGCGTGCCGGTATGTTCGTTGATCGTCAGCGAATAGAGGTTGTAGCCGATCCCTGGCGAAATCGAACTGCTTGTCATAGGCGATGCCGGGCGATCCGCCGAAGGTCGGGAACTCCTCGGACAGGGTGTGGGTCAGGTCGCTGACCTGCCCATGCCCGGCAGCGAGCGCCGGGGGCGTACCCGCTGCGGTGGCCACGGCCGCCGCCGCCGCCCCGCCCGCGCCCAGCCGGAACATGTCGCGGCGCGAAAGCATCCGCTGTTTCACACTGTCGATGACGCACAAATCGCACATTCGTCCGATCCTCCTGTTCCTGCCGGCCCCGTCGCCGGGCCGTTCCGGGGATCAGACTGCGCCGTCAGCGACGATCTGGCAAGGGCAGTGTAGGCGCGCGGCGGCCTGGCACATGGACGGGATCGGCAAACGGAAAGGGCCGGCCACATGGCCGGCCCCACCCGTCGCAATCGCCCCGAGCGTCAGTTCCGGTTGCCGAACAGCTGCAGCAGGAAGATGAACATGTTGATGAAGTCGAGATAGAGGTTCAGCGACCCCATGATCGCGGCCTTGCCCAGCCACTCGCGATCGCCCGCATGGGCCATCTGCAGATAGGTGCTCTTGATCCGCTGCGTGTCATAGGCGGTCAGGCCGGCGAAGATCAGCACACCGATCATCGAAATTGCGTACATCATCGCGGGCGATTGCAGGAACAGGTTCACGATCGACGCCACGATCAGGCCGATCACGCCCATGATCAGGAACGACCCCCAAGCCGAGATGTCCTTCTTCGTCGTGTAGCCCCACAGGCTGAGGCCGGCAAAGGCGATCGCGGTGATCAGGAACACCTGGGTGATCGACATCGCGGTGAAGACGATGAAGATCGAGCTCAGCGACAGGCCCATCAGGGCTGCAAAACCGTAGAACACGGTCTGTGCTGTCGCTGCCGACATCCGGTTGACCATCGCCGAAAAGCCGAACACCACGATCAGCGGGGCAAACATGATCAGCCATTTCAACGGCGACGCGTAGATGGTCATGCCGAACTGGGTCAGATACATGGTTTCGCTGACCTGCGGCCACGGCGGCGGACGGATCGGTCGTGGTTGCCAGCCCCGAGATCGCCCAGGCCGCCAGGGCCGTGATCAGCATGCCCACGGACATCGTGCCGTAGACCTTGTTCATGTGGGCGCGGAGACCTGCGTCGATCTCCGCGGTGCGGACCCCGACGCCCGAGCGCGGGATCGTGTTGAATTCTGCCATCTTTCCGGTCTCTCCCTGACAAACTGGCACCATGCGCGCGGCGAGCCCGCGCGCTTACCCGACCAATATTGTCAATGTGACGCAGCTTTTCAAGCGCGGCGTCACCGCGGAAGGTCCCAGAACGGACGATTGGCCTCGGCCCAGGCTTCGGCCTCGGTCAGACCGACATCGCGCAGCCGGCGATCGTCGAGCCGGGCGAGCGCGCAGCGCTGGACGCCAGGTGCCGTAGGCGCGCTCGATCCAGGCGAGTGGCGCAAAGCCCGTGCGGCGGTGGGTGCGGTGTGCAAGCGTGGTCATGGTCTCGCTCCTTTGGTGATGAAATCGGCCTGTCCGATCATTTCGCTTGATTATATGGGGCGGCTGTGAAGATAGTGGAAACGAATGTTTTTGATCTGAATCATCACAAGGTGTGATATGCCAAGGAACCTGGACATGACCGCCCTGCGCGCCTTTGTCACGGTCGCCGATGCCGGTGGGGTGACCCGTGCGGCAGGGCTGTTGAACCTGACGCAATCGGCCGTCTCGATGCAGCTCAAGCGGCTTGAAGAGGCGCTGGGACAGCCGCTTCTGGACCGATCGGCGCGCCAGATCACGCTGACCGCGCCGGGCGAGCAACTGCTCAGCTATGGCCGCCGGCTGCTGAGCCTCAGCGACGAGGTGTTCGCCCGCTTCACCGATCAGGCCTATGAGGGCGAACTGGTTCTCGGCGTGCCGGCCGACATCGTCTATCCGCATATCCCGCAGGTTCTGCAGCGTTTTGCGGCCGAGTATCCGCGGGTCCGGGTGCTGCTGCAATCCTCCTGCACGAGCGAACTGAAGGCGCAATTCGCCCGGGGCGAGGTCGATGTGATCCTGACCACCGAGGACCATTGCGACCCCGGGGGCGAGACGCTGGCGCGACGCAAGCTCCTGTGGTTCGGCGCGCCGGGCGGCACCGCGTGGAAGGTCCGCCCGCTGCCGCTTGCCTTCGAGCGGCACTGCATCTTTCGCCCCGGTGTCCAGCGGGCGCTGGACGCGGCCGGCATCCCCTGGGAGATGGCGGTGGAGTCGGACGGGCTGCGCGCGGTGGAGGTATCGGTGGCCGCCGATCTTGGCGTGCAGGTCTGCGTCGCGGGCACCGAGCCGCCGCAATTCGAGGCGATTGCCCATGGCGGCGCGCTGCCCGATCTGGGCGAGACCTGGATCAACCTTTATGGCGGCGGCACGGCGGGCAACCCGCTGGCCGGCCTGCTGGCCGACGAGGTGCGCCGGGTCTACGGGTGCTGCGGGTAGCTCGCACGCGGCCGCGCGCCGATCGCTTGCCCCGCCGGCGCCACCCCCCTAAACGGGCGCCGGTTTCGCAAAAGGCGCGGGCATGTCGATCCTGGTGATGAAGTTCGGCGGCACTTCGGTCGCGTCGGTTGATCGCATCCGCCGCGCGGCCAAGCGTGTGGGGCTTGAAGTGGCGCGTGGCCATCGGGTGATCGTCGCCGTCTCTGCCATGGCGGGGCGGACCAACGAGCTGGTCGGCTGGGTGCAGGAGGTGTCGCCGCTGTTCGACGCCCGCGAATACGATGCCGTCGTCGCGGCGGGCGAGAATGTGACCGCCGGGCTGATGGCGCTGACCCTGCAGGATATGGGCGTGCCGGCGCGCAGCTGGCAGGGCTGGCAGGTGCCGATCCGCACCAGTTCGGCCCATGGCGCGGCGCGAATCGAGACCATCGTGACCGACAATGTGGCGGCAAAATTCGCCGAAGGCATGCAGGTGGCCGTGGTCGCGGGGTTTCAGGGCCTCAGCCCCGAGGGGCGGATCACCACGCTGGGCCGCGGCGGGTCGGACACGACCGCCGTCGCGCTGGCGGCGGCCTTTGGCGCCGAACGCTGCGACATCTACACCGATGTCGACGGGGTCTACACCGCCGACCCGCGGATCAGCGATTCGGCGCGCAAGCTCGACAAGATCGCGTTCGAAGAGATGCTGGAACTCGCCTCGCTCGGTGCCAGGGTGCTGCAGACCCGTTCGGTGGAACTGGCGATGCGGCACGGCGTCCGGCTGCAGGTCCGGTCGAGTTTCTCGGATGCCGACGGCACGCTCGTCTGCCCGGAGGAGGAAGTGATGGAAACCAATGTGGTGGCCGGTGTGGCCCATTCCCGCGACGAGGCCGAGGTGACGCTGCGCGAGGTCGCCGACCGGCCCGGCATCGCAGCGGCGATCTTTGGCCCGCTCGCCGATGCCGGGATCAATGTCGACATGATCGTGCAGACGATCTCGATCGACGGGCGCACGACGATCACCTTTTCCTGCCCGACAGATCAGGTCGTCCGGGCCGAGGCGGTGCTGACTGCGGCACGCGATGCCGGCGCTCTGGACTATCGCGCGATGGATGCCGCGACCAATGTCTGCAAGGTGTCGGTGGTGGGTATCGGCATGCGCAGCCATGCCGGCGTGGCGGCGCGGATGTTCCGGCTCTTGTCCGATGAGGGGATCAATATCCGCGTCATCACGACCTCCGAGATCAAGATCTCGGTCCTGATCGACCGCAAATACATGGAGCTCGCCGTGCAGGCCCTGCATGACGGCTTTGCGCTGGGTCAGGGCGGCGCAACCGCGTGATGACGGACCCGGTGGAAACCGACAGTCGCCGGCTGCTGCAGCGGCTGCGCGCCGCGCTGGCCGAGGGCGGCGGCGGCCAGGGCCGGCTTGACCGGATCACCGGGCTGATCGCCGAATCGATGGCGACCGATGTGTGCTCCATCTATCTGATGCGCGACCGCGATACGCTGGAGCTTTGCGCGACGCAGGGGCTCAACGCGGATGCGGTGCACCAGACCCGGATGCGGGTCGGCGAGGGGCTGGTCGGCCGCATCGCCCGCGAGGCGCGGCCGCTCAACACCGGCGACGCGCCCGGCACGCGCGGCTTCCGCTACATGCCCGAGACCGGCGAAGAGGTCTATTCGGCGTTCCTTGGGGTGCCGATCCAGCGGCTTGGTCAGACGCTGGGCGTGCTGGTGGTTCAGTCGCGCGGCAAGCAGCGCTATTCGGGCGACGCGGTCTATGCGCTGGAAGTCGTGGCGATGGTGATCGCCGAGATGGCCGAGCTGGGCGCCTTTGTCGGCGAGGGCGAGGCGCTGCGCGCGCCGCACAAGCGGCCCGTGCTGCTGCGCGGCGTCGGGGCGCAGGACGGTGTGGCCACCGGACAGGTGTTCCTGCACGAGCCGCGCGTCGTCATCACCAACCCGATCGCCGACGATCCCGACCGCGAACAGCAGCGCCTTGAGGGGGCGATGGCGGCGCTGCGCGGCCATGTCGACGATCTGTTGACCACGGCCGAGGCCGAAGAGGGCAGCGCCGCCTCTGAGCATATGGCGGTGCTGGAGACCTACCGGATGTTCGCCAATTCGCGGGGCTGGATGCGGCGGATGGCGGCGGATATCGACCGCGGCCTGTCGGCCGAGGCCGCGGTGGAAAAGGAACAATCGGCGGCAAGGGCGCGCATGGCACGGGTGCAGGACGGCTATCTGCGCGATCGTCTGCACGACCTTGACGATCTGTCGAACCGGTTGCTGCGCACCCTCACCGGGCAGGGCCCGGGCACCGACGGCATGCCCGACGACCCGATCCTGGTGGCCCGCAACATCGGCCCGGGCGAACTGCTCGACTATGGGCGGCGGCTGCGCGCCGTGGTGCTGGAAGAGGGATCGGTCGGGTCGCATGCCGCGATCGTCGCCCGGGCGCTGGCCATCCCGCTGGTCGTCAATGCCGAACGGATCACCGCCGAGGCGCTCAACGGCGATCCGGTCATCGTCGATGGCGACCAGGGCACGGTGCATCTGCGCCCCGAAGACAATGTGCGCACGGCCTATGGCGACAAGCTTGCGATGCAGGCCAGCGCGCAGGAACGCTATCGCAGCATCCGCGACGAACCGGCGATCTCGCGCGATGGGGTCGCCATGGCGCTGTTGATGAATGCCGGGCTGATGGCCGATCTGCCCAGCCTTGAAGGTTCGGGCGCCGAGGGGGTGGGCCTGTTCCGCACCGAGCTGCAATTCCTGGTCCGCAACGCGATGCCCAAACGGGCCGAGCTGGCCGCGCTTTACGGCCGCGTCATGGATGCCGCCGGGGGGCTGCCGGTGGCGTTCCGCACGCTCGATATCGGGTCCGACAAGGTGCTGCCCTACCTCAGGCCTTCCGACGAGCCGAACCCGGCGCTCGGTTGGCGGGCGATCCGGGTCGGGCTCGACAAGCCGGGCGTGATGCGGATGCAGTTGCAGGCGCTGATCCGCGGCGCGCACGGACGGCCGTTGCGGGTGATGTTCCCGTTCATCGCCGACCCTTCCGAATTCCACCGCGCGCGGGCCACCCTGATGCGCGAGATCGACCGCGAGGCGGCGCTTGGCCATGCGCTGCCCGCAACGCTGGAGGTCGGCGCGATGCTGGAAACCCCCAGCCTGGGTTTCGCGCCGCGCAGCTTCTTTCAGGCGGTGGATTTCCTGTCGATCGGCGGCAACGACCTGAAGCAGTTCTTCTTTGCCGCCGACCGCGAGAACGAACGGGTGCGGCGGCGCTATGATTCGCTCAGCACCAGTTTTCTCGGCTTTCTCGACCGGGTGATCGGGCGTTGCGCCGAGACCGACACGCCGCTGAGTTTCTGCGGCGAGGATGCCGGCCGGCCGGTCGAGGCGCTGGCCTTCGCGGCACTGGGGATCCGGATGCTGTCGATGCGGGCGGCCTCGATCGGGCCGGTGAAACACCTGCTGCGGAGCGTCGATCTGGGCGAGGCGCGGGCGGTGATCGACGCCGCCTGCGGCGCCGATGTGGGCTCGGTGCGGCCGGCCCTGACCGGCTGGCTGGGCGAACAGGGCTGGGCGCTGTAGGCGGTTCGCGTGACGCCCCGGCTGGCCGTGGCCCTTCCGGTCATTCCTGCGCGCGCAGCACCCGGGCCGGCCGCGCGGCCAGCGGCCGCAGCGCAAAGGCAAGCCCGGCCAGCAGCGTGGCCAGCGCGCCCCCGGTGACGATGGCCACGGCCGAGACCGGTTCGAACCGATAGGTCGCGTCCATCACGAAGGTCAGCACCGCCCAGCCCGCCAGCGCGCCGGCGCCGATCGCCACCGCCCCGGCGGCCGCACCCAGCAGGGCGGCGCGCAGCGCGAAACTCGCCAGGATGCGGCCGCGCGCCGCGCCCAGCGTCTTCAGCACCGCGGCCTCGAACACGCGGCCGCGCTCGCCCGCCGCGGCGGCGCCGATCAGCACCACAAAGCCGGTCAGCAGGGTCGCGCCCGCGGCATAGCTGGTCGCCGCGGCGAGCGAGGCGAGCGCGTCGGTGACCCGGGCGATGGCGTCCTTCACCCGGATCGCGGTGATGTTGGGCGCCTCGCCCGCCACATCGCGCAACAGCGCTGCCTCGGCCGCTTCCTCGGCATAGACGGTGGCGATATGGGTGTGCGGCGCGCCGGCCAGCGCCGCGGGGTTCATCGCCAGGATGAAGCCGATCCCGGCGGTCGAGAAATCCACCACGCGAAAGCTGGCGATCTCGGCCGTGATGTCGCGGCCCAGGATGTTCACGGTCAGCCGGTCGCCGATTTGCAGGCCCATTTCGCGGGCCTCCTCGTCGGCGATGCTGATCAGCGGCGGGCCGGCATAGCCCTCGGGCCACCAGGCGCCTTCGGTGATCTGGGTGCCGGGCGGCGGTGCGTCGGAATAGGTCACGCCGCGATCGCCCTGCAACACCCAGTGGTCGCCCGCCACGGCGCGTGCCGGCTGGTCGTTGATGCGGGTGATGATGCCGCGCAGCATCGGCGCGGTGTCGACCCGTCTGACGGCCGGGTCGCCCCGGGTCCGGTCGAGAAAACCGTCCAGCTGCGCGGTCTGGATGTCGACGAAGAAATAGCTGGGCGCGTCCTGCGGCAGATCTTCGGCGATGGCGCTGCGCAGGCTCTGGTCGATCTGACCGACCGCCGCCAGCACCGACAGGCCAAGCCCCAGCGACAGGACGACCGATGCCGCCTCGCCGCCCGGGGCGCCGACCGCCCCCAGCGCCAGCCGCAGCGCCGGGCGGCCGCGTACCGCGCGCGACCGCGCGGCGCGGCGTGCCAGCGTGCGGATCGCCCATGCCGCCGCCAGCAGCACGACAAGCGCCGCGGCGATGCCGCCTGCGGCGCCGAGGGCGAGGCGCGGAACGCCGGAAAACCAGACGGCCAGGCCAATGAGCCCCGCCAGGGCGGCGGCCAGCGCGACCAGATAGCGCGGCCGCGGCCAGACCCGGGCATGGCCCGCGGCATCGCGGTAGAGCGCGGCGGCGCGCACCTGTTCGGTCCGGGCGAGCGGCCAGAGCGTGAACAGGAGTGCGGTCAGAACCCCGTAAAGCGCAGCCTCGGCCAGCGGGCCGGGATAGATCGCCACCGCCGCGGGCACCGGCAGCCTTGCCTCGATCACCGGGCCAAGCGCGAGCGGGAGCGCCGCGCCCAGCACCAGCCCGGCGCCGACGCCCAGCACGGTCAGCACCCCGATCTGCATCAGATAGGTCAGAAAGATCGTGCCGCCCTCGGCGCCCAGCGTCTTCAGTGTGGCGATGGTGGCGGTCTTGGCGTCGAGATAGGCGCGCACCGCCGCCGACACGCCGACCCCGCCCACCACCAGCCCCGCGAGCCCGACCAGCACCAGAAACGCGCCCATCCGGTCGACGAATTCGGCCACGCCGGGGGCGCCGTTGCGGCTGTCGCGCCAGCGCAGGCCGCTGTCGCGGAACCGTGCCTCGGCCGCGGCCTGCAGCGCCGCAAGATCGGCGCCGGGCGGCAAGGCGAGGCGGTATTCGGTCTCGAACAGGGTGCCCGGGGCGATCAGCCCCGAGCGGGCCAGATCGGCCGTCCGGACGAGCGTCCGCGGGCCCAGCGCGAACCCCGCCCCGGCGCCATCGGGTTCATGGGACAGGGCGGCCGTCAGCACGAAATCCTGCGTGCCGAGCCGAAAGCGGTCGCCGATCTTCATCCCCAGCCGGTCGATCAGGACGGGTTGCATCGCCGCACCGGGCAGCCCGTCCGCCCCGGCCAGCGCCCGTTCGAGCGCCATCGGCGGGTCCAGTTCCACGGCGCCTTTCAGCGGATAAGGCCCGTCTACCGCCTTGACCTGGGTCAGCCCGCGTTCGGCGCCCTGCGGCCGGTCCACCACCGCCATCGAGCGGAAATCGACGATCTCGGACACCGCCTCGGCCCGGGCGTCCATCCAGGCGCGCTCTTCGTCGGACGCGAAGCGATAGGTGAACTGCATCGCCGCGTCGCCGCCCAGCAGCACCGCGCCCTGGTCGCGCAACCCTTCCTGTATGGCGTGGCGGACCGAGCCGACCGCGGCGATCGCCGCGACCCCCAGCGCCAGGCACAGCAGGAAGATGCGAAACCCCGCCAGCCCGCCGCGCAATTCGCGGCGGGCGATGCGGGCGGCGACTGCAACGCTCATTCCGCCGCCTTCCGCGTGGCGCTGCCCTCGACCCGGCCGTCGCGCAGGCGCACCACCCGGTCGCAGCGATCGGCCAGCTCGGCGGCGTGGGTCACCAGGATCAGCGTGGCGCCGTGGCGTTCGCGCAGCCCGAACAGCAGCTCCATGATCGCCGCCCCGTTGGCGCCGTCGAGATTGCCGGTCGGCTCGTCGGCCAGCAGGATATGCGGGCGCGGTGCGGCCGCCCGGGCGAGCGCGACGCGCTGCTGTTCGCCGCCCGACAGCTGGGCCGGGTAATGCTCCAGCCGCCGGCCCAGCCCGACCGCGCGAAGCTCTGCCTCGGCCCGGTCGAAAGCGTCCGCCGCACCGGCAAGTTCCAGGGGCGTGGCGACGTTTTCCAGCGCGGTCATGGTCGGGATCAGGTGGAAGGACTGAAAGACAACCCCCATATGATCCCTGCGGAACCGGGCGAGCGTGTCCTCGTCGAGGTCGGAAATGTCGGTCCCCAGCACCGCCACCCGGCCCGATGTGGCGCGTTCGAGCCCACCCATGATCATGAGGAGCGACGATTTGCCCGATCCCGAAGGTCCCACAAGGCCCAGCGTTTCCCCCCGCGCAACATCCACCGATATGTCGTGCAGGATGTCGACCCGGCCGGCATTGCCATCGAGGCTGAGGGCAACACGGTCGAGCGTCACGGCAGGATCGGGCATCGGGCGTCTCCGGAAAGCGGGCGTTGCCTGGGCATATGGGGCGCGGCGGGCGGCCCGCAAGGCGGCCGCCGGGCTGGCGGCCCTGGCCCTGCTGTCGGGGCCTGCCGTGGCCGAGCCGGTCACCATTGCCGCGCTCGGCGACAGTCTGACCCAGGGCTATGGCCTGCCACCCGAGGACGGTTTCGTCCCGCAGCTGCAAGCCTGGCTGCAAGGGCAGGGGGCGGATGCCGCGATCCTCAATGCCGGGGTGTCGGGCGACACCACCGCCGGCGGGCTGGCGCGGATCGGCTGGACGCTGACCGATGAGGTCGATGCGCTGATCGTCGCGCTTGGTGGCAACGACGCGCTGCGCGGGCTCGACCCCGCAGAGGCGCGCGCCAATCTCGACGCCATCCTGGGCGAGGCGGGCGCGCGCGATCTGCCGGTGCTGCTGGTCGGGATCGGCGCGCCGGGCAATTTCGGGCCCGACTACAGGGCGGCTTTCGAGGCGATCTATCGCGATCTGGCCGCGACCCATGACACGCTGCTGGTTCGCGACTTTCTGGCCCCGATCGTGGCGCAGGCCGATCGCGCGGCGGCCCGCGCTGCCTACATGCAGGCCGATGGGCTGCACCCGAACGCCGATGGCGTGGCGCTGATCGTCGCCGAAATGGGGCCCGCGGTGCTGGCGCTGATCGACCGGACAGCTGCGGCGCATGGCAGCGACTGACACCCGGTTGCGATGAGGATGACCCATCGCGCCCCGTCCGCCATGCCCGCGCTCCGCTGGGGCCCGGCGCTCTTGGGCGCACGCCCAAGAGCGCGCCCGCCGCGCGGCGGGCGCCTGCCCCAGCCGGGCGCAGAAGCGGTCGTGTCTCGGAGTTGGTGGAAATTTGAGGGCGGCGTAATCTCCGGGTGAAGCAAACCCACCCAACCGGCGGCTGGCACCGCGAGGGAGATCACGCCATGACCCAGATTACCGACACTTCACGCTTTTCGCTACTGCCCCATGAGGCCGGGTTCGATCCGATTGAGGAGCGGCTGCGGATGAACGTCCGCGCGACCATCGAAGCCGTGTTCGAGGAGGAACTCGCGAGCTTTCTCGGCCGCCTGCGCTACGACCGGGGCGACGGTGCCGCTAAAGGCTATCGCCATGGGCACCGCGAACGCCAGCTCACCGGCACCTTCGGGACCGAGACGGTGCGGGTGCCGCGCCCCCGGATCGAAGACGAGACGGGCAAGGTCACGGAATGGCGCTCGAATGCGCTGCCCCGATACCAGCGGCTGACGAAGAAGGCCGAGACCCTGATCGCCGCGGTCTATCTCGCCGGCACCAACACGCGCAGGGTCAAGCGTGCACTGTTCGGGCTGTTCGAGGGCGCTGTGAGCAAGGCCGTGGTCAGCCGCGCCCGGGCAGCAAGGTCAAGGTCGACTGGGACGCCTGGTGTGCGCGCGGCCTCGCCGATGAGGATATCGTCCGCGCTCGCCATTGTCCTCGGACCAATGGCGGACAATGGCTCATTCCTCGATGGCACCGTGATCAAGACCCGGCTGGACCGCAAGGCCACGAACATCTCGGTGCCGGCTGCCATCGGCGTGCGCCGCGACGGTCAGAAGGTGCTGCTGTCCATCCGGCACATGGGCGGGAGAGCATCGCCGCGTGGCGCCAGTTCCTCGACGATCTGGACGCACGCGGCCTGAAGCGGCCCGAATTTGTGATCGTCGCGCCACAGGCGCGCTTCCAGCGCGACGGCGCCCCGGGTCTGGAAGCCGCGCTCGTGGGACTGTGGGGCGAGGACCTGCCGATCCAGCGCTGCACGGTTCACAAGCACCGCAACCTCCTGGCGCATGCCCCCAAGCACATGCACGATGAACTGACCGAGGACGACCGCGACATGATCTATGCCGACACCCCGGCCGAGATCGAGAAGCGGCGCAAGGCCTTCCTCCGCAAGTGGCGGCTCAAGTGCCGCGCGGTGGCCGACAGTCTGGAGGAAGCCGGCGAGCGGCTCTCCACCTTCACCCGCCTCGATCCCTCGCAATGGAAATCCGCGCGCACCACCAACGCCATCGAGCGCCTGAACGGGAGTTCCGCCGCCGCATCAAGACCCAGACCGTGTTGCCCTGTGCCGATGCTGCTCTGGGCGCTGCTCGCCTCCGGCCAGATCCAGATGCGCAAGGTCGATGGCTGGGAAACCCTCTCTCAGCCCCTCGAACCCATGCCCCTTGACCTCGCCGCCTGAGAAACCGAACCTTCACATGCCCGGAGCCCGCCGCCAGGGAATTTCCACAGCATTCGCGACACGACCGCGGAAGCTGATGAGGTTCACTGTCCGTTGCCTGGTTGAAGCCTTCGTCTTCAGACGAAGAAGCCGCGCTTCAGCGCGAATCGAGGACGACATCCTTACCCCCTGGAAAATGAAACCCCGCGGAGCGGGTTAAGGTTTCATTTTCCAGGGGGTAAGGATGACCGCTTATGACTTCGGGGCTCACTGCGTGTACTACCATCGGTATCACGTTGTTTGGGCTACAAAATATCGTTACAAGGTGCTGACCGGCGACATCCGCGAACGGGCACGGAAAATCATCCGACAGAGTTGCGACGAGTTGGGCGTGACGATCGTCAAAGGCGTGCTTGCGCGGGACCATGTGCACATGTTCCTGTCCGTGCCGCCCAAGCACGCCATCTCCGACGTCATGTGACGCATCAAAGGGCGGTCGTCGCGCCGCTTGCAGCAAGAGTTCCCTGAGCTCAAAAGGCGCTACTGGGGGAGGCACTTCTGGGCCCGAGGGTATTTCTGTTCGACCAGCGGCAACATCACGGACGACATCGTACTTCAGTACCTTTCTCAGCACGGCGACGATGCTACCGGCGTCAGCCGGTAGTGGTTCACTGTCCGTTGCCTGGTTGAAGCCTTCGTCTTCAGACGAAGAAGCCGCGCTTCAGCGCGAATCGAGGACGACATCCTTACCCCCTGGAAAATGAAACCCCGCGGAGCGGGTTAAGGTTTCATTTTCCAGGGGTAAGGATGACCGGTAAGCGTCCGGTCTGACCGCTCTGCCGCTGGCGGATAGAGGCGGATAGTGTCCACCATCGATAGTGGACACTATGGTGATGGCGTGGCGCGTCGGACGAAGCGGCTTTGGACGGATGATGAGAAGCGGTCGATCTGTTTCCAGACGACGGCGCCGGGCGTTTCCGTGGCGCAGGTGGCGCGGCGCTACGCGGTGAACGCGAACCTGATCTTCAAGTGGCTGCGCGACCCCCGATACGCGTCGGATCCGGCGGCGGTGCCGTCGCCTCCGGTGGAACCGCGCTTTCTGCCGGTGGAGATCGTCGCTGAGGCGAAGGCTCCAGAGATCGCAACCGCTGTACCCAACCACATCGAGATCGAGCTTGCAGGCGGTCACCGGATGCGGATCAGCGGCTGCTATGATCCCGATACGCTGGCGCGGCTAATCCGGGGGCTGTCGGCGTGATCCCGGTTCCGGCCAACACGCGGGTCTGGCTGGCGGCGGGCGTGACCGACATGCGGCGTGGGTTTAATACGCTGGCGGCGCAGGCCGAGAAGGTTTTGGAGCTTGATCCCTATTCCGGCCATCTGTTCGTGTTCCGTGGTCGGCGTGGCGACCTGTTGAAGATTATCTGGTGGGATGCCCAGGGGGCATGCCTTTTCAGCAAACGGCTTGAGAAGGGCCGGTTTGTTTGGCCAGCAGCCAAGGATGGCAAGATTGCGGTCACGCCTGCGCAACTGTCCATGCTGTTGGAGGGCATAGACTGGCGGATGCCCAACAGGACGTGGCGCCCGCTGAGTGTTGGGTAATGCAATAAATACAAGCCTTTGATCGCTTTAGGGATTCACGTTTGATCCTTGAAGTGGTATGGAATGGGGATGCTGAAAGATCTCGATATCACCCCTGAAGACCCCGCCGAGCTGAAGCGGTGAACCGTCTTCTGGCCAACGAGGTGAAGGCGCTGAGCCTCAAGGTCGAGCAACTTCAGCACCAGCTTCACGGCGCCAACCGCCATCGCTTTGGCAGCAAATCCGAAGGTCTCGACCAACTCCGTCTCGACCTGCAGGAGGACGCCGAGATCGTCCAGGCGGCAGA
>JAEPEX010000164.1_pt1 | contig 43076 bp, 45 predicted proteins | sample 9130951 | NCBI WGS metagenome assembly JAEPEX01 (sample SAMN17228542, study PRJNA684324) | microbial mat metagenome | biome: saline marsh[ENVO:00000054]; feature: microbial feature [ENVO:01000007], biofilm[ENVO:00002034], sulphate-reducing...; material: estuarine water [ENVO:01000301]|estuarine... | reverse complement strand
CGCAGGTGGCGCGGCGCTACGCGGTGAACGCGAACCTGATCTTCAAGTGGCTGCGCGACCCCGATACGCGTCGGATCCGGCGGCGGTGCCGTCGCCTCCGGTGGAACCGCGCTTTCTGCCGGTGGAGATCGTCGCTGAGGCGAAGGCTCCAGAGATCGCAACCGCTGTACCCAACCACATCGAGATCGAGCTTGCAGGCGTCACCGGATGCGGATCAGCGGCTGCTATGATCCCGATACGCTGGCGCGGCTAATCCGGGGCTGTCGCGCGTGATCCCGGTTCCGGCCAACACGCCGGTCTGGCTGGGCGGCGGCGTGACCGACATGCGGCGTGGGTTTAATACGCTGGCGGCGCAGGCCGAGAAGTTTTGGAGCTTGATCCCTATTCCGGCCATCTGTTCGTGTTCCGTGGTCGGCGTGGCGACCTGTTGAAGATTATCTGGTGGGATGCCCAGGGGGCATGCCTTTTCAGCAAACGGCTTGAGAAGGGCCGGTTTGTTTGGCCAGCAGCCAAGGATGGCAAGATTGCGGTCACGCCTGCGCAACTGTCCATGCTGTTGGAGGGCATAGACTGGCGGATGCCCAACAGGACGTGGCGGCCGCTGAGTGTTGGGTAATGCAATAAATACAAGCCTTTGATCGCTTTAGGGATTCACGTTTGATCCTTGAAGTGGTATGGAATGGCGATGCTCGAAAGACTCTCGATATCACCCCTGAAGACCCGCCGAGCTGAGGCGGTGAACCGCCTTCTGGCCGATGAGGTCAAGGCTCTGAGCCTCAAGGTCGAGCAACTTCAGCACCAGCTTCATGGTGCCAACCGCCATCGCTTTGGCAGCAAATCCGAAGGTCTCGACCAACTCCGTCTCGACCTGCAGGAGGACGCGAGATCGTCGAGGCGGCTGAGGCGCAGGCCAGCCCGCCATCCCCGACAAAGGATGCCTGGAGAAGCCAAAGCGCAAACACAGTCGCAAGCCTTTGCCAGATCATCTGGACCGGGAAGACGAAGAACTGTCCCGGGTGATGATGCGGTCCGGTGCGGTGGCGCTCTGCGCGCTTTGGGCGAGGATGTGACCGAAGAGCTGGAATATGTGCCAGGAACGCTTCAAGGTGAAGCGGATCATCCGCCCGCGCAAGGCCTGTTCGTGCTGCGAAGCCATCGTGCAATCGCCGCTGCCAGTCGCGCCCCATTCGAACGTGGGCGGCCGAGGCCCGGGTCTGCTGGCCATGTCCTGGTCTCGAAATATGGCGATCATTACCGCTCTATCGCCTGAGCCAGATATTTGCCGTGAAGGTATCGATCTGGACCGCTCCACCATGGCTGACTGGGTTGGCCGATCCACGGCTCTGCTGGAACCGCTGGCCGATGCGATTGGGCGGATCGTGCGCCAGGGCGCTGCCCTTTTCGCAGACGATACCCCGGTGAAGATGCTGGCCCCCGGCAACAAGAAGACAAAAACGGCGCGGGTTTGGACCTATGTGCGTGATGAACGCCCTTGGTCCGGGCAATCGCCGCCCTGTGTCTGGTACCAGTTCACGGTGGACCGTAAGGGTGAACATCCCGTCTCTCACCTCTTGGGCTACAAGGGCTGGGTGCATGCGGATGGATACTCCGGGTTCAACGGCTGTTCGGCGATGACAAAGCCGATGAGATGGCGTGCATGGCGCACGTGCGGCGTAAGTTCGTGGATGTTTTCGCTCGCAAGGCAGCGCCATCGCCGAAGAGGCCATCCGCCGGATTGCCCTACTCTACGCCATAGAGAAGGAAATCAGGGGCATGGCTCCCGAGTACCGGGCCGCCGTGCGGCAGGCCAGGGCAAAGCCGATCTTTGACCAACTTGAAGAGTGGTTGCATGCGCAACTGCCCAGGCTATCAGGCAAATCTCCCCTGGCCCAGGCCATCCGCTATGCCCTGGGCCGGATGCCGAAGGCGCGGCCATATCTCAGCAACGGCCACCTGGATCTGGACAACAACGCAGCCGAGCGCGCTGTCAAACCGGTGGCCATCGGGCGAAAAAATTGGATGTTTTCAGGCTCCGCGCGTGGTGGAAAAACCATGGCTATCGCCTTCACGCTGATCGAAACCGCCAAACTGAACAACGTAGACCCCCAGGCCTGGCTTCACCTGGGTGCTGGGCCAAATTGCCGATCACAAGATCACTCGGCTGGACGAGTTGCTCCCCTGGCGTTACGCTGCCCAAGCAGCGTAACAGGTCACGCGGGACGAGCGCCAGAGCGGCGACACCGGACGGTCACGGCCTACAAGACATTCCCAAAGGAGCACTGGCCCAGGATTCATTCAACCAACCCGCTCGAACGCCTGAACAAGGAGATCAAAGCAGCGAACCAATGTCGTGGGATCTTCCTCAACGAGGCAGCCATCACCCGCCTCGTCGGTGCGCTCATGTTGGAACAGAATGACGAATGGCGGTGACACGGCGCTACATGACACTGGAAACCGTCGCCGAGTGTCTGCGATGAGACCAACATGGACCCGGTGATGATCGCCCGCTCTGTAACCAAATGCCGGCCAAGGCCGAGAACAGAGTTACACCACATACTGGGACACTATCTGGCGTCAGCAAGCAGGGGCAAAGTTGTGAAGTAATCATCCCCATATCTTGCCACCTTCACAGCCACCAAACGGGCGCACAACGCTCATCGCCACAATAAAGGCGACCACAGGGCTCAAACGACGGGCAAATGGTGGGGGCTGAAGCCTTAGAGTCTGATTCAAAACTAATCGATCATTTTCATACCCTTGCGAGGTAGCGGGTGACGCGTCGGATGTGGGCGATGGTGACCCAAGCCTCTGCGCTTGCGATGGATTTTTCCCAATCCTTTGCCAGGCGGCGGCAGCGGCCGAGCCATGCGAGGGTGCGCTCGACCACCCAGCGGCGGGCCACGATTTCGAAGCCATCGGCGGTGTCTGAGCGCCTGACGATCTGAACCGTCCAGCGCCCGATGGCCTTCAAGGCGGCGTGCAGTTTGGGGCCCGCATATCCGCCATCGGCAAAGATATGGCGCAGCCAGGAGTACCGCGTGGCGACGGCGTTGAGGACATCCGGCGCGCCGTCGCGGTCCTGGATGCCGGCACTGTGCACCACAAGCCCGACCAGCAAACCAAGCGTGTCGGTGACGATATGGCGCTTGCGCCCGTTGATCCGTTTCCCTGCGTCATAGCCTCTGACCCCGCCACTTTCTGTGGTTTTTACGCTCTGGCTATCGATAATTCCGGCGCTCGGCTGGGCGTTGCGCCCGTCGGCCAACCGTGCGGCTTCGACCAGCCTGCGGTTCATCTCATCGAACAAACCGTCATTGCGCCAGGCATAAAAACAGCCCCGTACCGTCGAAACCGGCGGAAAGTCGTTGGGCAGCATCCGCCACTGGCAGCCGGTCGTCGCCAAGTAGAGGATGGCGTTGAACACGTCGCGCAGGCTTGTCGTGCGGGGTCTGCCCGTGGTCTTGGGCGGGGGCATGAAAGGCGCGATCGACGCCCATTCCGCATCGGTCAAATCGCTTGCGTATTTGTCGCCCTCACGGGCATGCTGGCGGCGGGTGAGTTCGGTCCAGGCCATCGTGATCTCCGTTCGTCTTGCAACCAAACAGAACCACAACCTGCTGAACTCACTCAACTAGTTTCAAATCAGGCTCTGAGAGAACAAACTCTAGTGCACTAATTGTGGCTTGGCTTTCTTCTATGGACAGTTCGTCCGACGACAACCGCACGGCTTCCACATGCCCCTGGCCAAGCATTTGCAAAGGTGTGTGAGAACCCTTGATGCGCCAGCCAACCACACCATGTCTCCACAACTTTGCAACTATGACGACTGCGTCAACCACTTCATGACGAAAGGTAAAAATCGAACTTCTGAATCTCCCGGGATCAATGGGGATCACGCCTGGTAAGGTCGAAATCTCTTCCCGAAGGAGCAGGAAAGCATCGATGTTCTGTTCCTCTGGCCTACGAGCTAGGCATTCATCGACGGCCGCCGCGAGGCCAAAGACACCAGAGCAATTCTTTTCGGCCATCCCAAGTGACCGCGCAGACGTCAAATCCAGCTCCAGTTCACCATCTTCTTGAAACTCTGATCTGTGGAGGTCTACAAAGCCAGCGTGTAAGCGGCTTCGAAGTTCTTCTGAGACAAATGCGAAACCGGTGCCTCTTGGGCCGCGGAGGAATTTGCGCCCTGCCCCTGTGAGAGCGCCACAACCAGAAACAACCGTACTTATGGGGACCTGTCCGACCGCTTGACAGGCATCAACGATGTAAGGGACTGCATACGGCCCTAAAATTTCACCAATGTCTTCGAGCGGATTGACGATACCGCAACTTGAGGGAACCTGAACGATAGAGACAAGCGCCACGCCCTCTGAAAGATTGCCTCGCAGCCATTGCAGATCGAGATCCCCTACGTCGTCGCAAGGCACCACAAGCAACTTGAGGCCGTGCCGAGAACACAGGGTTCTTAGGATCTGAAGGTTTCCGGCATATTCATATGGGGTAGTAATGATCCTGGTCTTGCCCTTCAGAGGTATCCGGGACACCACCTCAATCCATGCCCGAGTCGCGTTCTCGAACAACGCAATATCTCGTGCGCTGCAATGAAGAAGCTTTGACAGACTCTCGTAAACACCTGTTTCAAGTACGTCCTCGAAGACTGTTTCAGTATCATATGCGCCGATGACGGACTCTATGGCTTGATACTTCTGTATCTTTTCAAGAACGTTTTGAGAGACCCGCCCAGCTCCGGCCATGTTAAGGTAGGCAACCGGTTCTTCAGGAATGCCATTGATGCCCATGTCGTCAATAAGTCGACCCGAAGACCACTCGACTTGGATCGTAATAGTCCGCGAGCGCTTTCATAACGTTTGGGGTGTGTTCTGCAAGCCGATGCAGAACGTGCAAAAGCCAATCATGGCCGTAGACGGCAGACAAGCGACACGGAACACCGGCAGCCAATTCACTGTCCGTTGCGTGGTTGAAGCCTTCGTCTTCAGACGAAGAAGCCGCGCTTCAGCGCGAATCGAGGACGACATCCTTACCCCCTGGAAAATGAAACCCCGCGGAGCGGGTTAAGGTTTCATTTTCCAGGGGGTAAGGATGACCGCTTATGACTTCGGGGCTCACTGCGTGTACTACCATCGGTATCACGTTGTTTGGGCTACAAAATATCGTTACAAGGTGCTGACCGGCGACATCCGCGAACGGGCACGGAAAATCATCCGACAGAGTTGCGACGAGTTGGGCGTGACGATCGTCAAAGGCGTGCTTGCGCGGGACCATGTGCACATGTTCCTGTCCGTGCCGCCCAAGCACGCCATCTCCGACGTCATGCGACGCATCAAAGGGCGGTCGTCGCGCCGCTTGCAGCAAGAGTTCCCTGAGCTCAAAAGGCGCTACTGGGGGAGGCACTTCTGGGCCCGAGGGTATTTCTGTTCGACCAGCGGCAACATCACGGACGACATCGTACTTCAGTACCTTTCTCAGCACGGCGACGATGCTACCGGCGTCAGCCGGTAGTGGTTCACTCCTCAGTAGGCTTGGGTTGCACCCGTGCAACGATTCCAATTCGCCATCTCCATCAAAAATGCCATAGTCTTTGAGTTTTTGCACTAGAACTGCGTCATGCGTCGCGACCGCGAATGTGGCCTGTCCCTCCGACAAACGCTTCGCGAAACTTAGATATCGCTCATCAAGCTCATTACCACGACGTAGGGAAATTGAACTATGTTCGTTGTATACGCCTTTGACCAAACGGATCTTTCGGCCCAGCGTTAGCAGCATGTCGAGGTCGTGGGAGGTCCTGTTCAATTGGGCTTGTACCGTGATTCCAAGGTTGTAGTGGTCAGGAGCAAGCTCGGAGAACAAATTTAGGATTTGGTCTGTAAACGCTGACCGCTCCATGCTGATAACCACAGAGACTCCCTGCTTTGCCGCTTCAGTCGAAATTCTTGCCGTATTCGACAGTGCCAGATCTCGGCTTACGAGTAGACCAACATTCGACAGATCAAAACCGATCTGCAGGTCTGCGCCGAAATCACCGTTGTTAGCGTGGCCCAAGAGCTGCAGGTACTCATCGACAACGGCACTAATTTGATCCAGATCAGCTATCTCTTCGCCCACGTACTCCAAGCCGATACGATATCCCTTCCTGTCAAGTTCTCGTGTTTTTGGGGCGATTTCGGCGAGGGTTGTTCCTAAGACGTACCTGCTAGCCGGTGCCTGAAGGAGCGTGGCGAGTTCTTGGTCGGCCGAGAACTTCTCGCGGATGATGGGATGAGCTGCCAGTTTTCGCAAACCGTTGGCCGCCATTGTATCGAGTGCGAGGGCTTCGATGGTTTCGGCACTCTTAGTGAGCATGGCTTAAGCCTCCTGAAGCTGGTGACGTTGATTAACGAAGCGCTCAGCGAACGATGGGCCGTCTTTCCTCAGGTATTGTGGCGAGCGTTCTGAACGGTACTTCTTCACGTAAGACATCAACGTTTCCTGTCCCGGGTGATCACGTGTGAAGATTCCACCCCAGACCTCATCCCATTGCCGATAAGCTGGATCTTCTAGGAGAACTTCGTGAGCCTTCTTCAGATTGTGAAACGGAACCGTAGGAAAAATGTGATGTACGAGATGATAGTTGTCGTCATGTCGCCCAAACAAGAAACGCTCAAGCCACCAGCCATGACGGTTTCTGGTCATCAGAAGCCGCTTGTTTTCAGATTGGGGAAGTGGGTAATGCTCAGCGAGTTCCGTGCACCAACCAATGGCGATGGTTGTTGTGAACAACGGCACGATCCAAAACAGGAGAAATTCCAGCCAAATGCCGAGCCAGCCAACCGTCCCGATAACGACCAACCATGTTGCGGTGAACAACACTCGCTCAGCCCGGACTGATATGGGTACACGGACAATTAGATTGCTTTCGGAAAACAGAAAACGGTCCTTCACTGTCCGTTGCCTGGTTGAAGCCTTCGTCTTCAGACGAAGAAGCCGCGCTTCAGCGCGAATCGAAGACGACATCCTTACCCCCTGGAAAATGAAACCCCGCGGAGCGGGTTAAGGTTTCATTTTCCAGGGGGTAAGGATGACCGCTTATGACTTCGGGGCTCACTGCGTGTACTACCATCGGTATCACGTTGTTTGGGCTACAAAATATCGTTACAAGGTGCTGACCGGCGACATCCGCGAACGGGCACGGAAAATCATCCGACAGAGTTGCGACGAGTTGGGCGTGACGATCGTCAAAGGCGTGCTTGCGCGGGACCATGTGCACATGTTCCTGTCCGTGCCGCCCAAGCACGCCATCTCCGACGTCATGCGACGCATCAAAGGGCGGTCGTCGCGCCGCTTGCAGCAAGAGTTCCCTGAGCTCAAAAGGCGCTACTGGGGGAGGCACTTCTGGGCCCGAGGGTATTTCTGTTCGACCAGCGGCAACATCACGGACGACATCGTACTTCAGTACCTTTCTCAGCACGGCGACGATGCTACCGGCGTCAGCCGGTAGTGGTTCACTACATATTTGATATACTCGATAGTTCTGAAGCCAATCAGAGCGAGGAAGAGGTTTTTTAGGATAAATTTGCTGTGACTTTCGTCGGTTTCGTACAGGCCGCACAGGATGTGAAAATTGTAGTCCGGGTCTTGCTCTTCATCACCAAAATGTCGGTGATGATATCCAACGTGCGAATTGCGGTACGCGGCATAGAGATGAAACACCAAATACGCTGATAGAACGGTGCCGCCCAGGAAGTTTAGGACTTTCCAGGAAGTTTAGGACTTTGTTTTTGGCGAGCATGCCGTGCACAGTTTCATGCAGAAGATTCACGAAAGCGCGCTGTGTCGATCCGATCAAGATTAGGGAGATCGGATACAGCCAGTAGCTAATGCCAACCGCTATATAGACGGCAAATGCGATCACTGCGTAGTCAAACAGAAGCGCTCGGATCGCTGCTAGGTTGCTGGTATCGGTGAGTGTCGTGAGCTTCCGTAAGATTTGAGAGTTAATCTCGAACTCGTGCTCCACGTATTCCATGTTAGGCCTCCCGTGATGGTGTGTTTCCGGGATGAACGCGAAGTGGGCGAATTGCGGAAACAAGTGCAACGGTTGATGTGAATCGGCATTCCCCAAGTGGCCTGGCACAGGGCCTCGATCATCGCCGACATGCGCCGCTTGCGCGGCGCCGCGGGCTTGCCGTCGTCTGCGTTATGGGCGCGCTCCGTCAAGCCCGCCTCGGTGCTCTGTTCGTCTGTCATGGCTACTTCTCGATGGAGCCGCTATCGCCCGAATCGCTGTCTCGGAAAACCGTACACCGGGGGACGTGAAAATTGAGCCTAACCATGTCTGTGCAACGGTTGGTTGGACTCTACGCATACTGGAAGTGGACTCAAGAGTCAACTTAGGAATGCGACGATCATCGACGCGCCGTCTTCGACGAAGAACAGGGCGGGCGCCCGCGATCCGGAGATGTCGTCTGTACGTCGTCAGATAAGTAACCGTCCGGCCTGACCGCTACGCGCGCCATTTCCATGGCAGCAGGTCGTTGACCTTGGTGATCTTGTCGTCGGGGATCCGGGCGAGGGTGTCGGCAAGCCAGGCGTGGGGATCGACGGCGTTGAGCTTGGCCGTTTCGATCAGGGTGTAGGCGATGGCGGCGGCCTTGCCGCCCGCTTCGGAGCCGACGAAGAGGTCGTTCTTCCGCCCCAGGGCGACAGCACGCATGCCGCGTTCGGCGGCATTGTTGTCGAGTTCCAGGATGCCGTGGTCGAGGTAGGGGCGCAGGCGTTCCATGCGGGTCAGGGCATAGCGGATGGCGGCGGCGAGCGGGGATTTTCCCGAGATCGTGGTGAGTTGCATGGCCAGCCATCGTTCCGGATCGTCGAAGACCGGGGCCGCATGTGCCTTGCGAAGTTCGACCCGGACATCCGGTGGCGACCCTCGGGCTTCCTTCTCGACAGCGTAGAGCTGGGCGATCCGGCCGATGGCTTCTTCGGCAATCGGCGAACCTTGCGAGCGATGGATGTCGACGAACTTGCGCCGCACATGGGCCAGGCAGGCGACCTCGCGGATTGAACCGGAGCGATACAAGTTCTCGAACCCGGCATAGCCATCGGCGTGCATCCAGCCGCGGAACCGGGCGAGATGATCCTTGGGATGCTCGCCCTTTCGGTCGGGCGAGAACCGATACCAACTGGCGGGCGGCGCCTCGCCGCCCCAGGGCCGTTCGTCACGGGCATAGGCCCAGAGCCGTGCGGTCTGGGTCTTTCCGGTGCCGGGGGCAGCCTTCTTCGTCAGCCGCTGGTAACGGGGCAACGCCTTCGACCGCCATTCCGTCACCTTGCCAGTGTCGTCCTCGATCCGGGCGCGCGGCACCCGCACCGTCTCGGTCCCGAAGGTGCCGGCGAGTTGTCGTTCGCGGTGCCCGTGGCGATACCCCTTCGCAAGGCCGTCGCCTCGACCGTAACGAAGCCGACCAAGAAAGAGGGCCAGCTCCTCTTCGAACACGGCCTCGATGGTCGCGCGGACGTTCGCCCGCAGTCGATCCTCGATCGGGTCAAACCCGGCTTCCCCGGCCAGTAGCGCAAAGCTCGCAGTATCGGTATTCTGAACCGCCCCGGGTTTACCGGAGAGTAAAACACTCAAAGGATGAGCCCTATGACAAAGCAGAGATTCACCCCCGCCTATCCGGCCGAGCTTCGCGAACGCGGCGTTCGGCTTTTCCGAGAGAACCGCGGCGGCTACGCCAGCGACAGGGCTGCCTACAAGGCGATTGCGCCGAAGCTTGGCTGCTCGCCTGACAGCCTGCGTGTCTGGTGTCAGCAGGCCGAACGCGATGCTGGCCAGCGGGCCGGGCTGACGAGCGCCGAGAAGGATCGCAGTGAGCCATTGGAACGCCATTGGTCCGAGTGACAATGGCGAACGATCTGGAGCGCGAGGTCCGTGAACTGCGCCAGGCCAACGAGATCCTGAAGAAGGGTGAGCCAATGGAACGCCAATGGTCCGAGTGACATTGGCGAACGCATATTTCGCGGCGGCGGAGCTCGACCGCCCGTTTCGAAAATGATCGCTTTCATTGATAACCACCGTAATGTCTTTGGTGGTGAGCCATTGATGCGCCATTGGTTCAAGCACAATGGCGAACCCGATCTGCCGGGTTCTGGGGATCGCGCCATCGACGTATTACGCTTTCAAAGCTGTGGAGCGCGATCCGGACCTGGCGTCGGACCGGGCCAGGCAGGATCGGCTGGACATGGTCGCCATCAGACGGGCCTTCGAGGACAGCCGGGGCCGCTATGGCGCGCGCAAGGTGTTCGCCATCGGCCTCGAACGCATGGCGACCTGATGGCTCACCATCAGCTGCGCCGCAGCGGTCACGACGTCGCGCGGCTCACACGGTGGAGAGGCTGATGAAGGTCATGGGATTACAGGGCGTTGTGCGTGGCAAGACGGTCGTAACGACCAATCCCGATGCGGCACAACCTTGTCCGGACGACAAGGTGAACCGGGCCTTCGTCGCGGACATGCCAAACCAGCTCTGGGTGAGCGACTTCACCTATGTCTCCAGCTGGCAAGGGATGGTCTCGTTCGGGGCCGTGCGCGGACCGGTGGCGCACTGGCCCCTCACCCTTCATCATCGACGTTTTCGCCCGCAAGATTGTCGGTTGGCGCGTCTCGACATCGATGACGACCGTTCGCGATCGCGCTCGAACCAGTGGCGCGCTGATCGCTCACCGTTCTCGATGCCCTGAACCAGGCCATCTGCCAGAGGGTAACGTCGGAGGCGGGCAAGCTGATCCATCACAGCGATCGGGGCAGCCAATACCTGTCGATCCGATACACCGAACGGCTGGCCGAGGCCGGGATCGATACCTCGGTGGGCGTTCGCCATTGTGCTTGAACCAATGGCGCATCAATGGCTCACCGGTGACAGCTACGAACAACGCCCTGGCCGAAAGCATCATAGGCCTCTTCAAGACCGAGGTCATCAAGTTCCTCGGCCCCTGGAAGTCCGTTGGTCAGGTCGGGTGGGAAACCCTGAAATGGGTCGATTGGTATAACAGGACGCGCCTGCACAGCGCCATCGGCTACGCTACTCCGAACGAAGCAGAGGAGGTCTTCTATGCAAGCTTGAACGCCGTCGGAAAAGCAGCGTAATCATTGAACCAGAAACTCTCCGGTAAACCCGGGGCGGTTCACGAGATCGTTCAAGCCCGCGCGCGCGGGTGAGCCTTCCGAGACCATGAGGGGCTCGAACAAGCCTATCGTCTCACCAGCGTCGGGGATGCTCATCTGTCTATCTTTCTATCCGCTTCAATGACCGCTAAGGATAGCGATAGAAACCGCAAGATATCATATTCTTGCACATGCCGAAGCGCAATACGCTCCGCCATGATGGCCGGTTCCTTGGGCGGTATCATGGGACACAGCGGACAGGGAAGCGCAAACTCCGCAAAGCCGGTCGTTTTCGAGGGGAAGCAGGCGATTTGCCCACCTGTTCGTCCAGATCTTGGCGGCGCGCCATGAGAAAGGCCCAACAGGCCCGAGCGTGCATATGTGGACATTTGAGAGAACACGCCATGAACAAACTGTCTGTTGACCGGACAGCTTGAAGACGGGAGGCTGTTTCTGGCGTTGTTGGGGGGATGACGATTTGGAACGGTCTTTTGTCGAAGGTTTGGAGCCTGTCCTTTGATGACACCGGATTGATCGGGGGGGTCAATCGTTCCGGCCGGGTCTGGTTTGCTTTTCAGCTGAGCTTCTTCCGAGCGTGGGCGCGATTTCCGTCCCGGTCGGGCGATGTCCAGGCCGATGTCTTGCGCTACCTTGCCACGCAGCTGGGGATCGCCGCGCCGGAAAAGCGGGATTTCGAGTACGGTCATGTGACGGCGCGCAGGCACCGGGCAGCAATCTTGCGGCATTTGGATATTCGACGTGCCACTGATCGAGATCGGCAAGCATTGCGGAATGAACTGGCGATCGTGTTTCGGGGGTCCTTCGGGAAGATTGAGGATCAGGTCGAGCTTGGGTATCGCAAAAGCCGCGCGCAGGGGTTCTTCGTTCCGTCGGACAAGATCATGGAGCGGCTTGTCCGCGGTTCAAGGCATGATGTCGTTGAACACCTGCTCCAGAGGATTGCAGACAGCTTGTCCGGATCGGCCCGCCGGAAACTGGAGGCCAGCCTGGCCGATCCCAAGTGCGCCACGGGGTTTCTGAGTTTGAAGGCGGATGCGGGTGCCGGCACTTTGGAAAACATCCTGGCGGCGACAACGCGATTGGCATTCGTGAATGCGCTCGATCTACCATTCCAGATCATGGAGGATGTCGATCCCGCCCTGGTCCAGCGACTGTCCCGCCGCGTCGATGGTGAGACCGCGTCCGAGATGCGCCGTCATGGCGACACGCGCCGGTTGGGTCTTTTTGCGCTCAATCTCATGCATCGCCGTGGCGAAATGATCGACGCGCTGATCGACCTGCTGCTTGAGATCATCCACCGGATGCAGACAAGGTCGCGCCGCCGGGTAGTGGGGGCGATTGCGCGGGATATCGAGCGGGTCCATGGCAAGGAACGCCTGCTGGTCGATATGGCTATTGCAGCGGTGGATGAACCCGAGGGCCGGGTGCTTGAGGTCATTTATCCTGTCGCGAGCGTGGCCAAGCTGAAGGCCGTAATTGAAGAAGACCGCGCCAAGGGCACGCTGGACCGGCGAATTCAAACGGCGATCCGCGGCTCCTACGCCAGCCACTACCGGCGGATGGTTCCGCCGCTTCTTGCCGCGCTGCGGTTTCGATCGAACAACGCAAGCTGGTGTCCGATCCTGGATGCACTCAATTTGATCGAGCGGTGGCAACAGGATGGACGACGGGTCGTGCCTGCCGATCTGGGTCCTCCGGGTTCCATTCCCGCCAAATGGCGCGAGGCCGTCATCGATGCGTCCGGCAGTCTGAACGTGATTACCTTCGAGCTCTGCGTATTGGCACAGTTGCGTGAGCGGGTGCGCGCGAAGGAAATCCGGGTCGATGGCGCTGACCGCTATCGCAACCCGGACGATGACTTACCGACCGATTTCGAGGCGCTAAGACACACATATTATCAGCGTCTTGGCCTCACCCAAGATGCCGGAGCGTTTGTTTCGCAGGTGCGCGATGAGCTGACGCGCGAGCTTCACCTTCTGAACCGGACCCTGCCGGAAAACGATCATCTGCGGTTACGAACATCCGGGGAGAACCGGATCAGAATCACCCCCTTCGCACCCGCGCCTGAGCCACCGGGGCTGGGCGCTCTCAAGCGCGAGGTCGAACGCGTCTGGCCGATGACCGGCCTGCTCGATGTCCTGAAGGAAACGGCATTGGACACGGGGTTTCTGGATTGCTTCGAGACGTCCGCCAGCCGCGAAGCCTTGGCCCACGCAGACCGGGACCGGCGATTGCTGCTGGCGCTCTATGCCGCGGGAACCAATGCCGGGATCAAACGCGTCGCTGCCGGTGTCGGCGACATTGGCTATGACGAGCTGCTCCATATCCACCGCCGCTATATTGACCCGAGCGCGCTGCGTGCCGCGGCGGCACGCGTGGCAAACGCGACACTGGCGATCCGCACTCCGGCGATCTGGGGCGAGGCGGGCACGGCCTGCGGTTCGGATTCCACCAAGTTCGGAGCCTGGGACCGCAACCTGATGACGGAATGGCACGCGCGCTACGGTGGGCGCGGGGTGATGATCTACTGGCATGTCGAGCGTCAGGCGACCTGCATCTATTCGCAGCTCAAGAGGTGTTCGTCCTCCGAGGTGGCGGCGATGATCGAGGGGGTGCTCCGCCACTGCACCGACATGGAGATCCAGCGCCAATACGTCGATAGCCATGGTAAGACTGCTGTCGGTTTTGCCTTCTGTCATCTGCTCGGGTTCGAATTGGCGCCACGCCTGAAGGCGATTGCCCGCCAAAAGCTGGTTCTTCCCGCCGCGGGCATGCGGACGCACTTGCCGCATCTGGCACCGATCTTGTCGAACGTGGTGGACTGGGCCGAGATCGAGCGGCAATACGACGAAATGGTCAAATACGCCGCCGCCATGCAACATGGTACCGCCGACCCAGAGGCCATCCTGCGCCGGTTTGCCCGGACCGACGTGATGCACCCGACCTACAAAGCGCTGGCCGAGTTGGGCCGTGCCATCAAGACGATCTTCCTGTGCCGCTATCTGCGATCGGAAGCCCTTCGCCGGGAAATCCACGAAGGCCTGAACGTTGTCGAGAACTGGAATAGTGCGAACGGCTTCGTCTTCTTCGGCAAGGGCGGCGAGATTGCCTCGAACCGGATCGCCGATCAGGAAATCTCCGCCCTGGCGCTGCAACTGGTCCAGGCGGCGATGGTTTATGTGAACACGCGCATGGTCCAATCGGTCCTGTCGGACCCGAATTGGCAGGACCGACTGTCTCCAGAGGACTATCGCGGCCTGACGCCGTTGATCTATGCGCATATCACCCCCTATGGCCGCTACGATATCGATTTGGCGACCCGGATCGATTACGAGCGTATGGCGGCCTGAGTGCCATTATGGGTATACCCATAACGACACCTCCCATGAACGCGGAAACCGGTGAATTTTGTGTTCACTTTGGGTCTGTCTCGCGATAATGAACAGGGGATGTCCAGGGCACACCCAAAATGAACAGATCGAGCCCCAAAATCGGCTATGCCCGAACATCGACCGTCGATCAGAACCTCGATGCACAGATCGCTTCCTTGAAAGCTGCAGGATGTGGGATGGTGCGCCAAGAACAGCGCAGTGGCGCGACGCTTGAAGGCCGCCCTGAATTGAAAACCATCCTCGACTTCATCCATCCAGGTGAAACCCTGGTGGTCACACGGATCGACCGGCTGGCGCGCTCGATGCAGGATCTTCAGACCATCGTTGCGCGGTTGAAAGAAAAGGGCGCGCATCTGGCGGCCACCGAGCAGCCCGTGGATACCTCCACGGCGACGGGCAAAGCGTTCTTCGACATGCTGGGCGTGTTCGCCGAGTTTGAAACCAATCTCCGCCGGGAGCGGCAGGCCGAGGGCATCGCCGCAGCAAAGCAGCGCGGCGTCTACCGTGGACGCAAACCCAAGATCGATATGGCGGCTATTCAGGCAAAGCTGTCGGACGGCCTCTCCCCGACAGACATCGCCCGCGAGATGGGGGTCTCACGCGGAACCGTCTACAAAGCAAAGGCCCAAATGACCCTGAAGCCGGGCAGCAACGAGGTGTCTGCCGCATGAAAAAGAACACGCGCAAGCCAAGACCCCCCAAGAAGGCACAACCGGTACAAACCAGCACCAGAGTATCGCCGCCGCGCAATCTGACGCCTGGCCTTTGCGAGCGACTACGCCAGGATATGATGAAGGCCTGCCTGGCAGTGGCGGAAACCCATGGGTTGACGGTCGAGGCGGGCGAGCTGAGCGACATTGACCTGCACCACAGCTTTACCATCGGGTTCCGTGTCGGCATCCCCATGGCTGACGGTACGATCTATTCACCTGACAAGGTCATGTTCGAAGCCCTCGCGCCGCATTTTGGACTTGAGCCCGCAGACTACGGACGGACGTTCCGGTCGGGTGGCGATCTCCACCGGATTGTCGGTATCAACCCCAACAGACCGAAATACCCGATCAGCACGGAGCGGGTCTCCGACGGCCGAGGGTTCAAGATGCCAGCCGAGAATGTCGTCATGTATCTTAAGAACGCTGGCGGATAATATGTTCCACTTATGTTCCCAAAAATGTCCAAATATGCAGCTTCGAGCCAGCTGGGCCTGGCACGCTTGAGATGGCCGTGGGGCCCCTCGACAGACCCGTTCTCATGCGCGACGCCCTTGGTGTTGCGCGTGGGCGTCATGCCGTAATGGCGGCACAGCGCATCGCACCGCAGGTGCGCCTTCGGCGCAACACGCTCGGTCAGGTCGGCTTGGGCGGATTGGTCGAGGTTCTTGAAAGCGGCCGAGAGGCTGTCGGTCCGGTGCTCCAGTGGCGCGCCCCCCAAGGCCCAGAGGGCATTCTGAAGGCCTTCGGCCAGCGCGACGTAGCTTTCGCCGCCCAGAATGACATGGGCGTGTTCGAAGCCGGAATAGGCCAGCCGGAAGTGATAGAGCCGGTGATCCAGCGCTTGGCCTGCCACAGTCACGCCCAGCTTGCCCATGGCGGTGAAATCCGAAAGGCCCATCCTGCCCGGGACATGGGTCTGCCGGAAGATCATCTCCTGCTCGGGGCCATGTTCGGCCCGCCACAGGCGGATCCGCCGCTCCAGCGTGCGCCGGATGCCGGTGCCGAGGTCGGGGTGCCGGCGCAGGAGTTCCTCGTACACCGCCACCGGCCGGAGACCGGGGGAGGATTGCAGCATCGGCACCACCTCCGCGTCGAAGATATCGGCCAGCGGGTCCGGGCGGCGCCGGCCACGCGGGGCTTTCTTCTGCGAGGGAAGCGTCGGTTCGGATTGCAGTCGGTAACCGGTCGCCTGGCTGATCCCCGCCTTCGCGGCCGCGACGGGCACGGAATGGGTCTGTCTGAGCGTCATGAAGAGCCTCATCTGTTGGTCGGTGACATGACGGCCCGGCATGAACGATCTCCCGAAACGGAAAAATCGTCCCCTATCCGAGCCGGCCACGACCGTCAGACCCGCCCATTCCGGGCGCAACGCGGGGCTGGGGGCTCTTCGGTCGGGCTACGCCCTCCCTCCGAGCCCCCACCCCCGCGTTCTCATCCTGATTGACGCTGGATTCTCACCCTGTTTGTCGCGCCGCAGCAACCTGTTCCTCGTCCGACGACGGCTGCTGGCATGAGGCGGAGTCCGTCCCAAATCGGCCCGGCCGCCGGTCAGGCGGTCAGGCGGTCAAAACAGCGCGAAAATCGCTCGACACAGGCCATCCGCCGCCTCAAACTGCCTTCAAGCCAAACCGTCGGCGCAGCCGAACACCTTGTTCAGACGTTCCCTCACATCAACCGTTGCACTTGAAACCTGAGTCCGCCCTATCCAGCTGCGCTGATACCAAGCTGAAATGAGCGCAACTCATTGCAGCTTGGCGCAAGTTTGCCAAATACCGTGCTCTTTCTGAAAGTAGGAAATCGCGCGCCGGTCCAGATGATGACGATCCGCGCCGTCAAACCTGGCGACCTTCAGCGCGTGGATATCGCTGTTTTCGAGGTGTCTGGGTAGCCACGATTTCTCTGGCACCCAGATGGCAATGCCGCGGCGTTGCAAATGACCGGACAGCCAGATGTCGTCGACCATCCAGAGGTCCGTGGGAATCGCATAGAACGCATCATCGAAGAATTGCGATCGCACACAGGCGCCGGCATAGCCGAACATCAGATCGGCATATCCGGCATGCATGAAGCGCCGTCGATGCGGCTTCGGGGCGTTGGTGGTCAAGCGACATTCCCTCAATTGCGTGAACACCCGTCTGATCCGGTAGGCGGGGTCCCAGACCCGTTGTCGCGCGCGGGCATACCCGACCGGCGGGTCGGTTGGCCTCTTGTCAACGTAATTGCGGATGTCGTTTCCGCAGCCGGCAATACACTTGTCCGGATGCTGTCTGTGGGCCGCGAGCAGCAAGGCGGCCCAACCCGGCGGATAGCACTTGTCGTCATCACAGAACAGGATCGGGCCGTCATAGCCACGCAGGTCTTCGACGGCATGCAGGATTTTTGACGCGGGGCCAAGATCGTCCCGGGTTCGGATCAATCTGACGCCAGGCGGAATGGCCGGCATGCCCCCGTCGTAGTCAGGAAACCGCCGGTAACGCTTTGGCAGATATAGCCGAATTTCATCGATCGGAACGCTCTGTTGACGAAGGCTGTCGAGTGTTTGCCGCAGGCGCGCAAAGCGCGGCGGGATCGAGGTGAGTGAAATTATCGCCATACTTGTCACTTCGTAGTTGGTGCGCGGGCCCCTCCGGGCCCGCGCATGACGGCAGTCGTCTCATTCCAACGGACACCCAGGCCCTTCCGAGGATATCTAGGCGTTCAGGCGATGTCCACCGTCAGCAGAACATCCTGGAAATCGTTGTCCGAGTTCGCGTTGCGGGCCAGATCCTCGAAACCGAGCTGAAGCGCCCCAGAGCCATCCTGGGCCACGCCGGAAAGCACCTGGTCGAGTCCGCTTGCATTCAACGACGGGTCCGTGGAGAAGAAGATCGTCGCATCTTCAAACGCGACTCCATCGGCCGTAAGTGTCGGCGAGGAGCCGTCACGTTCGACGAAAGCAAAGCTGTCCGCGTCAAACAGCGAATCACCGAAGCGGTTCGCCCCGTCCTGGATCAGGAAAAAACCAAACGCGTTGCCTGCGTCGATACCAGTCACGGTCGTGCCGGTGCCGGCAGCTGCCTTGACGCTTTGCGCAATGATCCTGACATCGACCAATTCGCCATCCGCATTCACTTCGTATGCGCCGATGCTGTTATCGTAGCCTGCCGCGGCATCCGCCTCGAACGTTACGGAAAAGCTGTTCGAGGTGTCCCCATTCAGGAACTGCTGGGCGACCACCCCATTGATGGCGGTCTCTTCAACGGCGGTTTCTTCGGACAGCGCGGCGCGAAACCCGACAAAGCCGATATCGGTGCCGAGCGCATTGCCAGAAAATATGAAATCGCCCTCGCCAAGTTGGCTGTCGATCACAAAGGACGCATCGCCGATCGTGACGCTCCCATCGTCGATTTCGGCATCAGCCCGCCGCACGACCTGATCCGAGATCGAGACGATGTCGTCGGTGCCGAATTGCTGGATCGTGTCACCGGATAGATCGGACAGTCGGCCTGCCACGACATCGGCGCCACCTCCGACAATGATGGTGTCTGCACCGCTGCCGGCCACGAAAACCTCGGCCTCGGCGCTGCCGACAAGAACGTCGTCGTCGCCGGTGCCCGTGACGGTTTGCGGCGTGCCGTCGTTCGGCAGGTCGATGGGCAACAGAACCTTGTCGATCGCCTGGATCACGCCGTTCGAGGCAGCGACATCCGCGATGGCCACCGATGCGTCGTCAAGATCGGGTTCCAGATCGACCACCTGCGTCCCGTCAAGGCCGAGGGTCGCGCCTGCCAGCGCCGTTGTCAGTGGCGCATCTGCGCCAGCCAGTTGTGACAGCGTTTGGCCGCCCGGAAGCACGTGATACAAAAGCACGTCGGTCAGGAGCGGGATCGGGTCGCCATCGCTCGACAGGGCGGTCAGGCTGCCGACGATCGAGTTGAATACAGCGTCTTCGTCCGATATGTCTCCCCGAAAGCCCAGACGAACGGCCAGATCTGTGAAAGCGGCGTCGGTCGGTGCCATCACCGTGAAGTCGGCGTCCGGATTGGCCACAACCGAGGTCAGATCGGCGGCTTGAAGCGCACGCACCAGAAGGTCGAAATCCGACGAGCCCGTCGCAATGTCCGCGATGCTCTGATCGGGCGCATTGCCCGCCAGGTCGAGCGGCAAAAGGACACGATCGATCCCCTGAATGACGCCGTTCGATGCCAGGACATCGGGAACCGCAATTGTCGGGTTCGCAATGTCCGGCTCGTTGTCGCTGATGACCGAACCAAGTGCCGTGAGCGCCGTGCCCGACAGCGCGGTCGGGATGCTGTCCGCCGTCGCGATCTGTGCGGCAGAGCGGGCTTCGGGGGCGACATGGTAAAGCAGGATATCCGTCAGCAGCGGGACGGGATCGCCATCCGGGGACAGATCCGTCAGCGCGCCAACGAGAAAGGTGAACACGGCGTCTTCGTCGGTGGCGTCGCCAGCAAAGCCCAGATCCGCGGCGAGTTGCCCAAAGGCGGCGTCCGTCGGGGCAAAGACCAAGAGATCGGCCGCGTCATCTGCCACCACATCCACCAGGTCTGCGGTCTGCAGCGCGCGCACCAGGATGTTGAAATCGTCGCTCGCTGCGGCGATTTCCGCGATCGTCTGGGTCGGTTCGTTGCCGGCAATGTCCACTGGCAACAGCACCCGGTCGAGGACGTGAACGATACCGTTCCGGGCCACCACATTTCCGGCTGCGATGGTGGGATCGACGACATCTGGCTCGAGGTCGATCAGGCCCGACCCGGCCGGTGTGATGGACGCGCCGGCGAGCGCTGTCGTCAGGCTTTCGGCCGCAGCGATATCATTGGTGGTCTGCGCGCCGGGCAGGACGTGGTAAAGCAGGACGTCGGTCAAAACGGCAACCGCGTCGTTGTCGGGGCTCAGCGGCGCAAGCGCCTCGACAAGAAAGTTGAAGACGGCGTCTTCATCCGCGGTATCGCCGCCGAAGCCGAGGTCGGCCGCCAACTGGCCAAAGGCGGCATTGGTCGGCGCAAGCACGGTGAAATCGGCATTCGGGTCCGCGACCGCATCCGTCAGGTCGGTCGCTTCGAGCGCGCGAACAAGAAGGCCTGAAATCGGGATTGCCGGCGGCGATTTCGGCGATGGTCTGGGTGCTCATGGTCTCTCCTGGGGTTTTGCTGGTTAGGAAGGCCGGGGGACCGCATCGACTGGTCCGTCCGGCGTCCTGGAAACGCCGATCGGCGCGCCGAGCGGGGCGGTGGGTCCATCATCGGCACATGGCGATCGCTGCGCTTCGACGGACGATGGCTGCATTCTGCTCTCCTGGTCGTAGTGGGAAAAAGTTCCACACTAGACATACGCGGCAAACGGACGCCCCGTCAAGGGGGGGCTGAACAACCTCGTGCCGCGCCGGTTTGTCGCGCCTTGGGCAGTTTGCGGCAGTTGGAGCGGCTTGGCCTGGCGGCAGGCCAGCATGCGCGCGCCTATGGGGCTGGCCTGTGCCGCTCCGACACGCGTGGAGCGACCCGCTGGCCGACCACAGGCGTCAAGACCGTTGGGCGAGGCCGATCTGCGCGCATGGTCGTCGCGTGACCGGCCCGGAACGGTGACAAGACCCCATCCCGACCCGGCCCTGGCATCTGCCGGGCGCCGTCATCGTTGCGCCCGGACCCTTACGGCCGCGCCCCGTGCGAGGAAGCGCCAAGGCGGCCGAGAAAGTTGTGGAACCTTTTCCAACGGCCCCTAAATTCGGCCGGTGATCAGCGATGACAGCAAAGATGCTGCCGGCCGGTTTGGCAAGGTCGTGGAAGGCGTTATGCGCCCGCTTGTGCGTGCCATGATCGCCCATGGATTGACCGCACCGGCATTCTACCGCATGCTCAAGCGGCTCTACGTTAGCGTGGCAGAACAAGAGTTTCGCTTGCAGGATCAAGATCCAACCGACAGCCGAATCAGCCTCTTGACGGGCGTGCATCGCCGAGACGTGCGGTCCCTTCGCGGCGCGGATGCGCGCAGATCGGACCCCGCACGAGAGAAATCCACCGTGTTCGCCTCGGTCGTCGGGCGGTGGCTGGCGGGGCCGGGGACCGTGGATGCGGCGGGGGCCCCGCTGCCGCTGCCCCGGTCAGGCGACGCAGAGCCGAATTTCGAGCGGCTTGTCCGAGCCGTGAGCACCGACATTCGGCCGAAAACGGTTCTGGACGAGCTGGAAAGACAGGGCCTCGTGCAGGTGACCGATGGTGTCGTGACCTTGACCGACGATGCCGTGGTCGGGCCCAAGGATCTGGAGCAAAAGGCGTTCTATTTCCGCGAGAATATCGGAGACCACATGGCCGCTGCGGTGGACAACCTTATGGCCGAGGAACCGCGGTTCCTGGAAAGGGCTGTGTTCTACAATCGCCTACGCCCCGAATCGGTCGCGGAAATCGAGGCTGAAGCCCGCCGGCTGGGCAACGAGGCGCTAATCGCTCTCAACCGCCTGGCGCAGGCCAGGCAACGCGCCGATGCAGAGGCGGCCGACAACACTTCGCGGTTCCGCTTTGGCGTGTATTTCTACGAAACCGAAGAGGAGCAGGGATCGAATTCGAAAGACGAGGGCGGCAATGTTTGACCCCAGGCGGCGGCATTTCCTGGCGATGGCCGGCGCGGGGATTGCGCTGTCGGCCGGGCCGATCGGGGCAGACACCCAGCCGCGCCCGGAAGGCGGGATCGGCGGCACCGGTATCGTCGGCATCCTGACGGATTTCGGGTCCATCGTGCTCAACGGCATGCGGGTGGAAACCCCATCCGGCCTGCGCCCGACCAATGCGTTCGGGCAGGTCACGCTGAACAGCCTTGGCATTGGTCAAAGCCTGACCGTGGAGGCACGCGCGATCAACGGGCGCCTGATGGCACGACGCATTCATATCGCCCACCCGGTGATCGGCCCGGTCCATGACATCGACGGCAATCGCGCGCGCGTTGCGGGCGTTCCGGTGGTGTTGGAACCCGGCGTCGTCGGCGGTTGGGAACCGGGTATGGTCGCGGCCATTTCCGGTGTTTGGCGCGGGCAGACCGTTGTGGCCTCGCGGATCGCCCGGGCACGCACATCGCTTGTGGTCATTGCGGGCGAGGTCGTCGCGCGGACCCGGCAGACCATCGTGATTGGCGGGCGGACGATCGATACGGGCCGTTTCATGGCCCCGTATCCGGGCCGTTTCGTCACCGTGATCGGCGAGGATCGCGGCCCAGACATCCGGGCACGGGAGTTGACCGTCGGCCGGTTCACCGGCGCCGCCGGCCGGCTGCGCCGGCTTTCGGTCGACGGGTTTCTCGAACCCCAGGCCGAGGCGCCGTTCTACGCCGTATCCGGGCTTGGCCACAGCTTTGCACCGGATTTGCGACTGGAATCATTCGCGTCCGAGCGCACGCTTTTCGACGGCGCCTATAACGGGCTGTTCGAAGCCCGCACCGGCATCGCTTTGCCGCAATCCCTGGCCCTGCGACGACAGATCAACCGCGATCTCCTCTCGGGCGTTGGCCCCGAACGCGTTGCAATACGCTGACCAGTCAGCGATTTTCCTGACAGCCAGGCAATCCGGGGCGCCCACGCCGGTTCCATCCGGGAAACGTCGGACCCGCTGACCGATGTCATTCGAAGCGGAGCGCGCAAACTGATCGAGCAGGCGATCGAGGCGGAGCTGGCCGCGTTCGCCGACCACAGGCTCGAGGACGGACGGGCGAGGCTGGTCGGGGTCCTTTCCGGCTGAGTGCAGGTCCCCCGCCCCAGGGTTCGCTGAGACACCTTTGACGGCTTATTGAGAGGCAAATGGAGGTGAATGATGACGCAGGAGAAGCACGCAGGCGCTCCGGGCGCGGAGATGTCCGGTGTCGGAGCGGCCGGGGCGCCGGGTCGGGAACGACGGATGACGGCCAGGCGAAAGCAGGAGGCGGTCCTGCGGGTTCTTCGCGGCGAACCGCTGGAGACGCTGGCGCGGGAACTTCGCGTCACGGTGGCGGAGCTCAGCGGTTGGCGGGATGCCTTTCTCGGGGCGGGGGCCGCGAGCCTGAAATCGCGCGCCCGGGACGATCGGGACGAGCGGATCGCGCAGCTTCAGGCCAAGCTCGGCGCCGTCACGATGGATAACGCGTTGCTCTACGAGAAGGTCGCGCAGCTCTCGGCCGCGGTCTTGCGGTCCAATCCCTCCAGCACCAGCGCGATCGCCAGCATGCGCCGCGCCGCCTTGGCGTCGTTCGCCTTCGAAGCCGCCGCCCGAAGCTCGTGCGCCGACAAATCCGTTCGTGTAACCGCAACCGCCATCGAAACCTCCATGCTTCGATGGAAGAGAATCACAGCGACAAACCGAAGGGAATCCCCGGCGAGTCATGGACACGGGCCGCTGGTATGAGCGTGGCCTTCCATGACGCCACGGGCCGGTATGCTGTTCGGAAGGCTGGGTTCACATCGGTTCAGAGAGCTGCAAGCGCTCGCGCCCCGGGTCTGATACCAAGCTGCAATGAGCGTGACCCATGGCCGCTGGTCGGCCTGCCGCGCCCCGGCCTTGCGGCCATGCCGTGCCTTCGTCCCGCCTCCGGGGGTCAGGTCACGCCATTCTGTAATCCTCCTGCTTTGTCGTCACGGCCCAGATCATCCGAGCCATCCTGTTCGCCAGCGCGACGGCCGCGACCATTTTCGGCTTGCGTGCCACCAGAGCGGCCAGCCAGCGGTTCGAACTGCCGCCCTTGCGGACCGCCCGGCGGATCACGCTCATCGCGCCGACGATCAGGAGCCGGCGGATGCCGGTCTGCCCCATCTTGCTGACCGAACCCAGCCTGCACTTTCCGCCCGTGGAGTTCTGCCGTGGCACCAGGCCAAGCCAGGCGGCGAAGCTGCGCCCGCTGTCGCATGTGTCGAGATCGGGTGCGAACGCCGCGACCGCGCCTGCGGTGACGGGGCCGATTCCTGGTATCGTACACAGCCGGCGCAGCTGTGCATCGGTCTTCGAGGCTGCCTTGAGTTCGTCCGCGAGCCGTTCGATCACTTCGGCGAGCCGCGCGATCTGCTCGAGATAGATCGCCCCCATCTCCCGGACCGGGCCGGGCAGGTCGCTGGTCTCGTCGGCCAGCGCGCTTTCCAGCATTTTCAAGTTCGCTGGTCCCTTTGACGCCATGAGCCCGAACGCGGCCAGATGTCCCCGAAGCACGTTGATGCGTTGCGTGCGCTGCCGGACCGGGCATTGGTGAGTTCGGAACGCCACCGCGCGGCCCTGGGTCTCACACCAAGGCGCAATGAGTGTGACTCATTGCGCCAGGTCCGCCTCCCGCCCCGCCTCCCCACCCAACCACCAATCTTACCAATGAGATAGGACAAGATTGGTGGTTGGGTGGGGAGGCGGGGCGGGAGGCGGCGAACGGTCCCTCTCAATGACCGTTGGTATCAGCGCCCTTCACCGCCACGAAGCGCATGGTCGGGCGTAAGGCCGCCTCCGCGATGGCTTCTGCGTCCGCGCGATCGTTTTTTTGGCGCTTCACGAACGGCTTCACGTAGGCCTCCGGGACAAGTCGCACATCATGACCGTGCCGCTGCGCCACCCGGCCCCAATGGGGCGACGTGGCACAGGCCTCCATCGCCACGATACAGGCGGGCTGCCCGGCGAGAAGCGCCGCCAGCCGCGTACGCGACAGGCAAGGGTTTACCAGAACCGCCCCATCCAGTCCGACCGCGCAAACCTGGAAGCTGCCTTTTGCCAGGTCTATAGCCAGGATCTTGATCTCCGTCGTCATCGATGCACCCTCCGTTTGGTTCTATAGAACCGTCATGGCATACCAGATGCCGCTCGGTGGGGGCGTCCACCGCATCAGTTCAAAGCGCGTCCCATGCCTGCCTCCATGCCGTTTTCGACACAGAATCAGAGATCGGCTCCGATGGGAATCCCCTGCGAGAGTCAGCGTCAGCGCAAGCTGGTATCAGCCATCGCGCGCCAGTTCAGAACCAGCCGACAGACCATCATGCGCGTGCGCGACCAGGCCTGAACGAATGTCGCCTCACGTTCCTTTATGCAGACGGACCCATCAACGGGCGCCGCACAACACCCGTGCCGGTCACACCGTGAACGGCAGCCGCCGGAACGCGCCATAGCGCTCCGCCAGCGCATCCGCCCAGGCCGTGACCGGCGCCACGGTGGCCGCTGCGGGCGGCTTGCGGGCCAGGATGGCGCCGGCCTCGGCCGGGCATGTCGCCGCCTGGCCAAGCCGGGCCGCGCCCAGGCACGCCGCGATGTCGCCGCCCTCGGGAATCGCAATTGGCCGGTCGAGCAGTGTCGCGATCAGCGATACCCAGAACACCGACCGGGTGCCGCCGCCGACCGCCTGTACGCTGTCGATCGGCACGCCCGCCGCGCGCTGCGCGCTGTAACAGTCGAAGAACTGGAATGCGACGCCCTCGAGTACCGCATAGGCAAGATCGGCCTTGCTGCTGCCCGCCGTCAGGCCGCCGACGAAACCTGCCGCATCGGGGCGGTTGTCGGGCGTGCGGATGCCGGTGATCGCGGGCCGCGCAACCGGCAGCCGGTCCAGCGGCCCTTCCTGCGCCCGTTCGCCCGCGCGGCGGGCCAGTTCGGCCGGCGGGGTGTCCGTCAGCCGGCCGAGCCAGTCCAGCGACTGCGTCGCGCTCATCACCACGCCCATCGACAGAAAGGTGCCGGGCACGGCATGCGGTGTCGTCAGAATGGCCCTGTCGGGGGCCGGATGAAAGCGGCTGTCGACCGCGCTGAGGACCCCCGATGTGCCGATGCTGAGCGCGGCCTCCCCGGCCCTGGCTGCCCCGATCCCCAAGGCGCCCGCATAGTTGTCGCCGCAGCCCGCCGCGACCGGGACCATGGAAGGGGTACCCCAGCGCCCGCACAGCTCGGGGCGGAGCTGACCGGCCATGTCGGCCGGGAGGAGCAGGCCGGGCAGCCGGGCGCAGTCCCAGCCCGCCGCCGCCACCAGTTCGTCATCCCATGCGCCGGTCGCGCAATCCATCATCTGGGTGCCCGAGGCATCGGTGACCTCGCTGGCCCTTTCGCCGGTCAGCTTCAGCCGCACATAGTCCTTGGGCAGCATCAGCATGTCCGCCCTGTCGAGTGCCTCGGGCGCATGCTTGGCCAGCCACAGGAGTTTGGGCGCGGTCAGGCCGGGATCGGGCTGGCCGTTGGTGCGCCAGCCGATATCGGGGACCCGGTCCAGCAGCTCGGCGCATTCCGCCAGCGACCGCTGGTCGTTCCACAGTATGCAGGGCGTGGTCGGCCGATCTGCGGCGTCGATCAGGACCTGGCCCAGCATCTGCCCCGACAGGCCGATGCCGGTGAGCCGGGCGGTCAGATCGGGGCGCATGGCGGCCAGCTCGTCGAAGGCTTCTGCAGTCAGCGTCCACCACAGGTCGGGGTCCTGCTGGCTCCAGCCCGGATGCGGGATGTCGACCGCGCAGGGCCGTGCCGCGCTGGCCAGGCAGGTGCCATCCGCATCGATCAGCGCGACCTTGATGCCCGACGTTCCGATATCGATGCCGGCGAACACGCTCATTCCCGAGCCGCCATCAGGCCGTGCGCGGTGATCTCGTCGGTGACCAGATGATCGACACAGCCGCGTTTGAGCAGCGCCAGCATGATCGGCACCTTGCGCGCCCCGCCGGCGGCCAGGATCACATTGGGCAGATGGTCGAGATCGGCCAGCCCGATGCCGAGGACCCGGTCGTTGATCGGATGATCGACCGGGTCGCCCTCGGCATCCAGGAAATAGCCGACGATGTCGCCCACCGCACCCTTTGCAATCAGATCGGATGCCGCCACATCCTCGGGCAGCCCGTCGGCGAGCAGCAGCGACCCCTCCATGGCGCCGGCCGCAAGTGCGAGGCCCGAGGCGCGCCGGATCTTGTCGATCGAGCCCTGGAATTCCTGCTGCGCGCGCAGGATGTCGCGGCTGGCGGGGCTTGCGGCATAGATCGGTGCGGTGAAATAGCTGTGCCGCGCGTTGCACAGATCGGCCAGCCTTGTGGTGATCTCATAGCTGTTGAGATCCGAGCCCTTGGTCAGCCCGCCCATGACCGAGGTGATTTCCAGATCGGGCCGGTCGAGCGGTTCCATGAACCGGGTCGCCATGTTCAGCGTGTTGCCCCAGGCCATCCCGAACAGCGTCACCTCGGGCCGCGACAGGATCTGGGTCAGCACCTGACCCAGCGCGGCGCCAAGCACGGTGTAGAGGTTGAAATCGGTGCCCGCGACCGGCGCGACCGTCGCCGCCGAAAGGCTGAAGCGGCGGCACAGCGCGGTCTCGAGCGCCACGCAGGGCGCCAGCGGGGAATTGATCGACACCCGGACGATGCCTTGCGCGCGCGCCTCGGCCAGCGCCCGATTGACCCGCAGCCGGGTCACGCCGAACCGGTCGGCGGCACGGGCCTGGGTCAGCCCCTCGACCTCGCAGGCCCAGGCCAGCCGCACCAGAAGATGCTCTTCGCTGTCGATGATCTCGGTCTTCGGCGCGCGCGACATCGCCCAGCACCCGGGCTATTTCACCGCGCCCATGGTCAATCCCCGCACCAGCTGTTTCGAGGCCAGCAGCGCGAAGATCAGCACGGGGATCACGATCAGCGTCGATGTCGCCATGATCTTGCCATAGGGCAGGTTGTAGCCCTCCATGAACGACACCGCCATTGCGGGCGCGGTCTTGGCGTTGGTGCGCGTCAGAACCAGCCCGAACATCAGCTCGTTCCAAGAAAAGATGAAGGCGAAGATCGCCGACACCGCAACGCCCGGCATCGCCAGCGGCAGGCAGATGCGTGCCATGATGGTCCATTGCGAGGCACCCTCCAGCCGCGCCGCCTCGTCAAGGTCATAGGGCACGCCGCGGAACTGATCTGTGACGATCCAGATCACGATCGGCAGATTGAAGGTCAGATAGATCAGAATGAGCGTGATGTGCTTGTCGAGCAGGTCCAGATTGCGCGCGATCAGGAAGAACGGCAGCGCCAGAACGATGGGCGAAATCATGCGGTTGGTGATGAACCAGAACCACAGATCCTTCTTGCCGCGAAACTCGAACCGGGCAAGCGCGAAGGCCGCCGGCACGCCCAGCACCAGCGCCAGGGCGGTGGTGCAAATTGCGATGATCAGCGAGTTCAGAAGGCTGCGGAAGACCCCATCCTCGAACAGCGCTTCGCGGTAATTGGCCAGCGTCGGTTCGAAGAACCAGACCGGCGGCGCCTCGAGCGCCACGACATGGGTCTTCAGCGAAGTCGTGACCATCCAGTAGAACGGGAACACGCATAACAGCATGATCGCGATCAGCAGGATCGCCTGACCGTAAAGCGGGCGCGTGCGGGGCGCGGCCATCGCTCAGACTTCCCTGTAGAAGACGCGGATGTAGATCTGCGCCAGCACGATGGTGATGATCAGCAGGATGATCGCCTGGGCCGAGGCCAGCCCCTGGTCGAAGGCGCGGAAGCCGACCCGCTGGATCATCAGCGAAATGAACTCGGTCGCCGAACCTGGGCCGCCCCGGGTCAGCGTGAACACCATGTCGAACAGCTTCAGCGTGTCGGCGGTGCGCAGGATCAGGACCGCCACAAGGCCCGGCACCAGGAACGGCAGCTGCACATGGCGCAGCACCTTCCACCAGTTGGAGGTTTCCAGCCGCGCGGCCTCTTCGATCTCGCCCGGCACCATGGTCAGCCCGGCCAGCAGGACCAGCGCGACGAAGGGCGTCCACTGCCAGACATCCCAGAACACGATCATGACGAACGCGTTGGTCGGGTCGCCGATCCAGTTGATATCGGCCCCGCCCATCAGCTGGTTCACCACCCCGAATTTCTGGTTGAACATCACCTGGCCCAGAAGGCCGACCACGGCGTAGGTGGTGGCCATCGGCAAGACCAGGCTGAGCCGGGCGAGCGTCTTGAGCAGGGTCAGCCCGGGCTGGTGCAGGATCAGCGCGATGCCCAGCCCCAGCCCGATCTGCAGCGGCAGGGCGATGCCAAGCAGCGTCATGGTCCGGCCCAGCGCCTGCCAGAACACCGGGTCGGTCAGAACAGTGCCATAGTTTTCCAGCCCGATGAACTCGACCCGGCGAAGCTTGGTCAGGTTGAAGAAATGCAGGCTGGTCCACAGCGCATAGAGCAGCGGCGCGATGCCGACCGCGGCCAGCCCGACCACCGCCGGCCCGATGAATGCGAGGATCGTGCCCCGGGACACCCTGCCGCGCATCTGCCTGCCTCCGCTGCCGGTTGGGGCCGGGGCCGCGCTGGGCGCGACCCCGGCCGCTGCGCCTACTGCGCCAGCGGCTTGTCGCCGCTGTAATAGCCGGCATCCTCCAGCACGGCTTCCATCCGCTCGCCGATCTCCTGGGCGCCTTCCTCGGTCGTCACCTCGCCCAGCATCATCTTGGTGCCCCATTCCTGGACGATTTCGGTGATCTCGGGCCATTCGGCAAAGCGCGGCCGGAATTCGGGCACGCCGTCCTGCCAGCTTTCCACCAGCGCGGGGATGAACTTGTAGGTCTCGGCCAGGGCCGGATCGGCATAGGCCGATTGCCGCGCCGGCACGCCGCCGCGTTCCAGATACTCACCCGCATTGGCCTTCGAGGTGGCCCACTGGATGAACAGCCACGCCGCCGCCTGTTCGGCCTCGCCGGCCTGGCTGGCCACGGCCAAGGAGAAGCCGCCAAGCGCGGGCTTGCGGCCGGCCGGGCCCACCGGTTCGGGCGCGATTTCGACACAATCGGCCACGCGCGAAGTGTCGGGGCTGACCACCGTCGAGTAGAAGGCCGACCATTCGGTGATCATCGCCACATCGCCCTGGGCAAAGGCGTTGACCGTCTCGGCATGGTCATAGGCGACAATGCCGTCGGGCATGTACTGCATCAGATCCTGGCGGAACTTCAGCCCGGCCTGGCTTTCCTCGCTCATCAGGTTGGACCGGAAGTCGGCGTCGAGGAACGAGCCGCCGAACGGCCAGATCACCCGGGCAAAGCTGTCGGCCGACTGGGTCTCGTTGCGCTTCGACTGGAGCGCAAAGGCGTACTTGCCGTCGCCGGTCAGCGCCGGACCGTAGACATCCTTCAGATCGGTCCAGGTCTCGGGCGGGCCGTCGAAGCCGGCCTCTTCCAGCATGCAGCGATTGTAGAACAGCAGGCCCGAATAGTTGTCGAAGGGCAGGCCGTAGATGGTGCCGTTCCAGCCGCCGAATGCATTGAGCACCAGCGGAAAGAAGTCGTCCATGTCGAGGTCGGGATCGATGATGTCGGGGTATTTCTCCATGATCTCGTCGACCGACACGATCCACTCGTTCTCGGCGAAGTTGCCGATCCAGACAAGGTCGATCAGCGCGATGTCCAGATCGCCGCCGGCCACGAAATCACGCACCTGCTCGCCCAGCGCGTTTTCATACGGATGCTTGATGATGTTGACGGTGATGCCGGTCTCTTCCTCGAATTCGGGCAGCATCGCCTCGATCGCCTCGTAGCCCGGCCGCAGCAGGAACACGACGTCGATCTCGGTGCCGGCATAGGGCGCGGCGGCTTCTTTCAGGCTCCAGGCCATGGCGGGCGCACTGGCGGCCAGGGCGGCCGTCAGGGCAGTGGTTCCGAAGAACTGTCTGAGCTTCATGTGTCTCCTCCCAGTGAGAAACGATTGACAATCTTTTGTCTCTGAGCCGATACAAATGTAAACTGTGGGTCGCCGTCAACAGCAAAAAGCTGCGCGGGACCGCCGGGCGCCGCACCGGACCGGGGAAAGGAGCGAAGCGTTGGCGACCGTCACTCTGACCGAGATCAACAAGTATTACGGGAGTTTGCACGCCCTGCGCGATGTCACCCTGGGGATCGGGGACGGGTCGTTCGTGGTGTTCGTCGGGCCGTCGGGCTGCGGCAAGTCCACCTTGTTGCGCTCCATAGCCGGGCTCGAGGGAATCGATTCGGGCACCATCGAGATCGGCGACCGCGATGTCACGGGGCTGGAGCCGGCCGAGCGCGACCTGTCGATGGTGTTTCAGTCCTACGCGCTCTACCCGCATATGACGGTGCGCGGAAACATGGAATTCGGCATGAAGGTCAATGGGGTCGCTGCCGCCGAACGGGCCCGCCGGGTGGCCGAGGCAGCGCGCATCCTGCAACTGCAGGACCTGCTTGACCGCAAGCCGGCGCAGCTTTCGGGCGGGCAGCGCCAGCGCGTCGCGATCGGCCGGTCGATCGTTAAGAACCCGGCCGTGTTCCTGTTCGACGAGCCGCTGTCGAATCTCGATGCCAAGCTCCGGGTGCAGATGCGGATCGAGCTGGAAGCGCTGCACAAGGAGCTGGGCGCGACGATGATCTATGTCACCCATGACCAGGTCGAGGCGATGACCATGGCCGACGAGATCGTGGTTCTGAATGGCGGCCGGGTCGAACAGGTCGGCACCCCGATGCAGGTCTATCACAGCCCTGCGACCGAATTCGTCGCCGGCTTCATCGGGTCGCCCGCAATGAATATCCTGCCCGTAGACAGTCCGTTGGGTTCGGTGGTGGCGCCTCGGCCCGAGGCAGCCAAGATCGGTATCCGCCCCGAGCATATCGAGATCGGGACCGGGAACGGACCCGCGGTCGAGGCCACGATCCGGGTGCGCGAACGGCTGGGGGCCGAGACTTACCTTTACGCGAGTACCGCGGATGGGAGGCAGGTGGTCGTCAAGACCGACGGCGACACACCGCTAGAAGCGGGGCCACGCTGCGCCTCGGCCTGCCCGGTCATCGGGTCCACCAGTTCGATGCCGCGGGCCGGACGCTTGGCCCCGCGGGCGGCTGAGGGAGCGGTCGCATGGCGCCATGGCAGCACCAGATCGCGGAGCTGATCGCGCCCGCGGTCGCGCGCTCTCCCGCCACAAGGGAGGTGCGGATCGCGCCCGGCGCCGCGGCGGAAACCGGGGCGATGGCGGCGCGGCGCACCGAAGCCCGCACGGCGCTGGTGATCGCTGACGATGCAGGCTTTGCCGCCGCAGGCGCGCCCGTCATGGCATCTCTGGAAGCGGCCGGATTCGGTGTGCGGCAGATCGTGCTGCCGGCCGATCCGCTGCCCGTGGCATCGGTCGAAGAGGCCGAGCCGTTCAGCGCCGCGCTGGCGGCCGATCCGGGGCTGTTTCCGGTCTCCGTCGGGTCGGGGGTGATCAACGATCTGGTGAAATTCGCCGCCTTTGCGACCGATCGGCGCTATCTGACTGTGGCCACCGCGGCATCGATGGACGGCTACACAAGCGCCGGCGCGCCGCTGTCGAAGGCCGGGTTCAAGGTCACGATCCCGGTGCGGGCCCCGGTTGCCATGATCGCCGATCTTGATGTGATCGCGGCGGCCCCGGCCGAGATGAACAGCTGGGGCTATGCCGATCTGGCCGGCAAGTCGCCGGCCGGCGGGGATTGGATCCTTGCCGATCTGGCCGGGGTCGAGCCGATCGACAGCGTCGCCTTTCCGTTGGTTCAGGATCATCTTTCCGACTGGCTGTCGCGCCCCGAGGGGATTGCCGCGGGCGATCCCGACGCCGTCGCCGGTCTGTTCATCGGGCTGACCGCCGTGGGTTTTGCCATGGAGGCGCATGGCTCCTCCCGGCCGGCCTCGGGCGCCGATCATCAGATCGCCCATCTGTGGGAAATGGCGGGGCTGCGCCATCGCGGCCGCAAGGTGTCGCATGGGGCGGCGGTGGCGGTCGGCTGCCTGAGCGTGCTGGCGCTGTATGACTGGTTGCTCGGCCAGGACCTCGCCGCGCTCGACAGTGCCGCCATCCTCGCCCGCGCACCGTCGCTCGACGCCCGCCTGGCCGCGCTCGATGCCGCGATCGGGGACCCGGACATTGCGGCCCGGGCGCGGGCGGAAACGGCCGCAAAACACGCCGATGCGCCAGCCCATGCCGCCCGGCTTGCGCGCATTCAGGACGGCTGGGCAGCCGTGCGGGACCGCCTGCGCGCGCAGCTTTGGCGCCATGACGCCATGGCGGCGATGCTGCGCAGCGCCGGCGCACCCGCCGCAGCCGCCGATATCGGGGTCGGCCCGGGGCACTTGGCCGCCACCCTGCACGCGGCCCCATTCATCCGCCGCCGCTACACGATCTTCGACCTTCTCTACGAAACCGGGCTGTGGGAGCGCGCGCTCGCCGCCGTGCTGCCCCGGCTTGCCGCACAACAGGGGAGTGCGTAATGCGGATGTCAAGCTGCTTTTCTGTCGGGATCGAACGTTTCGCGCCTTTGGAGCATGGCCCAGATGACGGCGACACGGCGCCGCGCGAGGGCGATGAGGGCCTGGTTGTGGTGCTTTCCCTCGCGGCGCTTGCGGTCGTAGAAGGCCTTGGAGAGCGGGTCTCGGGCGGAGACGGCGCAGAAGGCGCTCTGGTAGAAGACGCGCTTGAGGGCCTTGTCGCCGCCATAGGCGCGCCGCCAGCCCGCGCGTTTGCCGGACTGGCGCTGAACCGGCGCGAGGCCGGCGGCGGAAGCCAGCGCATCGGCCGAGCCGAAGCGCCGGATGTCGCCGGTGCAGGCGATGAACTCTGCCGCGAGCACCGCCCCCATCCCCGGCAGCGAACGGATGAGGGCGCCGTCAGGGTGGTCGGTCAGAAGGGTCTCGAGGTCGCGGTCGATCCGCGCGATCTTCGCCCTCGAATCGAGAGCCTCGGCGGCCAGTTCCCGGATCAGCTCGGCCGTGGGGGCCTCGCCCGGCACGGCGATCTTCCGGGCATGGGCCGCCTCCAGGGCACGGTCCGCCAGGGCCTGCGCCCCATGCAGATGCGGTGTCTTCTTCAGATGCGCGACGATCCGCGCCTTGCCGGCGTGACGGATCCCGGCCGGTGTGACGTAGCGCGCGAGCAGCGCCAAGGGTCCCTTGCAGCCGATGTCGAGCGCCCGTTCGAGGCCGGGATGGATGCCGCAGAGAAGCCCGCGCAGGCGGGCGATCCGGCGCGTCTGGGCCTGAACCAGCTCGCGCCGGCGCCCGACCTTGAGCCGGATCGCGACGAGGCTGTCGTCGTCGGGCAGGATCGGGCGAAGATCGCGGGTGCGCACCAGCTCGGCGATGGCGAGGCATTGTCCGCCATTGGTCCGAGGACAATGGCGAGCGGCGTCGCGCGGATCGGACTTGCGCTCGCCGCCGGCAAAGCCCTGACCGGCGCGGTTCACCGCGATCCCCGGGGTGCGAACCAGCGCGAAGCCCTCGGCCAGAAGCGTGGCTTCCAGGAAACGGGCGAAGGAGCCCACCACATCGAGCCCGATCGCCATCTCTTGTCCGAGCCCGCGAAGCTCCGCGACAAAGCCGTCGATCGCCTCCGGGTCGTTCTCGACCGCGCGGTCGAGAACGACCCGGCCCTCGCCATCCACCGCCACCGCCCAATGCGTGACCTTCGCCGCGTCTATGCCAACGCAAATCTTCATCGCCCAGCCTCCTTTCCCACTGGCGCCAGCGTGCCTCGTCCCGCCGGCATCGCCTTACAAAGCCATCGGGGGCATCGCGTAATCAGCGGTCGGACAGAGGCGGCGACACGGGCGGCTCAGCCCTCCGAGCCATCGGGAACAGCCAGCATGACAGCCATACCCGCATCACCTGCGCGCCCGCAGCTTCTCACCTGCAACCGCGCTGTGAAAAGGGGTAAGGCCGCATGACACCAGACGCGATGGCGCGACAGGCGCTCGAAGAGGTCGGCGCGGTGCTGACATCGGCCATGCCCGGCGCGGCCGATGCGATGGCCGGCCCGATCCTGTCGGCAAACAGGATCGCGCTTTACGGGGTGGGCCGCGAGGGGCTGATGATGAAGGCGCTTGCGATGCGGCTGTATCACATGGGGCTTGACGCGCATGTGGTGGGCGACATGACGACCCCGCCGCTGGGCCCGGGCGACCTGCTGATCGTCAGCGCGGGGCCCGGGCATTTCTCCACTGTCGGCGCGCTGATGGGTGTCGCCCGGGACGCGGGTGCCCAGACCCTGTGCGTCACCGCCCAGCCCGATGGCGCCTGCCCGCAGGCGGCCGATCATGTCGTGCATCTGCCCGCCCAGACCATGGCCGACGACACGGACGGCAGCGCCTCGATCCTGCCCATGGGATCGCTCTATGAAGCTGCGCAGTTGCTGTTCTTCGAGATACTGGTTCTCAACCTGCGCGCACGAAAGGGTGTGACGCCCGAGGCGATGCGCGGCTTTCACACCAATCTGGAATGACCATGCGCTGGCAGGACAGGTTTTCCATCGCTGGCCGGGTGGCGCTGGTCACCGGCGCCTCGTCGGGCATCGGGGCCGAGGTCGCGCGGGTGTTCGCGCAGGCCGGCGCCACGGTGATCGCCACCGGCCAGTCTGCGGAGCGGCTTGCCGCGCTGGCCGATGAAACCGGATGCGCGACACTCGCCGCCGATCTTGCGACCGCGGACGGCTGCAACCAGCTTGCCGCGGCAGCACTGGCGGGGCATCCGCGCATCGATATCCTGGTCAACAGCGCTGGGGTCGCGCTGACCGGACCGGCCATCGAGCTTTCCGTCGCCGACTGGGATCGCACCATGGCAATCAATCTGCGTGCGCCGTTTCTGCTGTCGCGTGCGCTTGCCCCCGGCATGATTGCCCGAAAGCAGGGCAAGATCGTCAACATCTCGTCGCAGACCGGGGTGATCGCAATCCCCGATCATGCCGCCTATGCGGCGTCGAAGGGCGGGCTGAACGCGCTGACCAAGTCGCTGATGACCGAACTGGCGCCGCACAATGTCCAGGTGAATGCGATCTGCCCGACCGTGGTGATGACAGAGATGGGACAGAAGATCTGGAGCCCGCCCGAGAAATCCGGGCCGATGCTGGCGGCCACGCCGCTGGGGCGCTTTGGCGAACCGGTGGAGATCGCCGATCTGGCGCTCTATCTGGCCTCGCCGGCCGCGGATCTGGTGAACGGCGCCTTGGTCATGATCGAAGGCGGGTATTCGAGCGTATGAAGCGTTTCTTGCGCATACCGTCCGGGGGATCGCCGCGCGGCCTTCATTTTCGCGGCACGGGCTGATCGCGTGGCCCGCGCCGATGACCTGACCGCCGAAGCGGCCTTTGCCCGTTACGAGGACATCCGGCCCCGGCTGCCCCGCTCGGCGTTCCTGCAGGGCAGCGTGGCGTGCGGCGGGCTGCGTGAGGTCGCAGAGCATGTCGATGCCTTTGTGCTCGACGGTTTCGGAGTGCTGACCGTGGGGGAGACCGCAATCCCTGGGGCCCCCGCCTGCATCAGGGATTTGCGTGCCCGCGGCAAGCGGCTTGTGGTTCTGACCAATGCGGCGAGCTATCCGCATGCCCAGGCCGTGGCGCAGTACCGCCGGCTCGGGTTCGACTTCGCGCCCGAAGAGATCGTTTCAAGCCGCGATGTCTGCGCCCGGCGGCTGCCCGGCCTGTTACCCGGCGCGCATTGGGGGGCGATTGCCGCGCCGAACGACCGGTTTGAGGATATCCCCGTCGACATGGTGCGCTGGACGGCACGGGACGCACCCGCGGTGGATGGCTTTGCGATGCTGTCGACAGCGGCGTTCGACGCTGCGGATTACGACACCCTGGAAAGCGCGTTGCGGGCCCGCCCGCGTCCGGTCGTGGTGGCAAACCCCGATCTCGTTGCGCCGTGGGAGACGGGGCTCAGCAAGGAGCCGGGCTTTTTCGCGCATCTGCTGGCGGATCGCCTGGGGATCGCGCCGGTCTTTTTCGGCAAACCCCATGCGGACGCATTCGCCGACGCCTTGGCGCGTCTCGGGGACCCGCCGCCTGCGCGCTGCGCCATGGTCGGCGACACGCTGCACACCGACATTCTGGGCGGAAGGGCGATGGGATTGCGCACCGTTCTGGCCACGGATCACGGGCTTTTTGCGGGACGCGACCCAGGCCGGTTCATCGCAGCTTCGGGGATCGTTCCCGACTTCATCGTGCCCGCTCCGTGATGCGGCCCCGGCATCGCGGTCTGTGCCTGTGGCGGCATCAACATCCAGCAGGATATAGACGATCCGCATATCGGGCAGGCGACGATAGAGATCAAGCACGAGTTCGTCAGCCTCCACCGGAACGGCCGCGGTCAGGCGCCGGTCCTGAGAACGCCGTCCACGATTGAACCGCCCGGATTCGCGCGGGCGCCAGCCGCTTTCGCCAGTCGGTCGAGCGCTTCGATCATGCGCCCCTTGCGGTCCGCAAGGCATGTGCAGGGATCCAACGGCACCGCCAGCTTCGCTGCCGCCCGCGCGGCTGCGATCGGCACAGGCGCGCTTGAGCGCCTGGTCAGCGCCGTGCTGGTCGAGATCGACGACAAATGGGCCGCCGACAGCAAGGCCCATATGAACTGGGAATGTCAGGATGCGTGAGCAGACAGGCCGCGAGAGTCCAGACACCAGGTTGCGCAATCGGTCGCATGTGACGGCTGCCACGCACCGGGCCGAGCTGATCGCGCAAGACTGCTTCAGCCTGCAACATAGGTAGAGGCGGCCAGAGGCAACACGCCCCAGCCACCTGATACCAAGGCGCAATGAGTGTGACTCATTGAGCCTTGGGTAAGCGTCCGGTCTGACCGCTCTGCCGCTGGCGGATAGAGGCGGATAGTGTCCACCATCGATAGTGGACACTATGGTGATGGCGTGGCGCGTCGGACGAAGCGGCTTTGGACGGATGATGAGAAGCGGTCGATCTGTTTCCAGACGACGGCGCCGGGCGTTTCCGTGGCGCAGGTGGCGCGGCGCTACGCGGTGAACGCGAACCTGATCTTCAAGTGGCTGCGCGACCCCCGATACGCGTCGGATCCGGCGGCGGTGCCGTCGCCTCCGGTGGAACCGCGCTTTCTGCCGGTGGAGATCGTCGCTGAGGCGAAGGCTCCAGAGATCGCAACCGCTGTACCCAACCACATCGAGATCGAGCTTGCAGGCGGTCACCGGATGCGGATCAGCGGCTGCTATGATCCCGATACGCTGGCGCGGCTAATCCGGGGGCTGTCGGCGTGATCCCGGTTCCGGCCAACACGCGGGTCTGGCTGGCGGCGGGCGTGACCGACATGCGGCGTGGGTTTAATACGCTGGCGGCGCAGGCCGAGAAGGTTTTGGAGCTTGATCCCTATTCCGGCCATCTGTTCGTGTTCCGTGGTCGGCGTGGCGACCTGTTGAAGATTATCTGGTGGGATGCCCAGGGGGCATGCCTTTTCAGCAAACGGCTTGAGAAGGGCCGGTTTGTTTGGCCAGCAGCCAAGGATGGCAAGATTGCGGTCACGCCTGCGCAACTGTCCATGCTGTTGGAGGGCATAGACTGGCGGATGCCCAACAGGACGTGGCGCCCGCTGAGTGTTGGGTAATGCAATAAATACAAGCCTTTGATCGCTTTAGGGATTCACGTTTGATCCTTGAAGTGGTATGGAATGGGATGCTGAAAGATCTCGATATCACCCCTGAAGACCCCGCCGAGCTGAAGGCGGTGAACCGTCTTCTGGCCAACGAGGTGAAGGCGCTGAGCCTCAAGGTCGAGCAACTTCAGCACCAGCTTCACGGCGCCAACCGCCATCGCTTTGGCAGCAAATCCGAAGGTCTCGACCAACTCCGTCTCGACCTGCAGGAGGACGCCGAGATCGTCCAGGCGGCAGAGGCGCAGGCCAACCCGCCATCCCCGACAAAGGATGCCGGGAAGTCGAAGCGCCAGCACAGTCCGCAAGCCTTTGCCGGATCATCTGGATCGGGAAGACGAAGAACTGTCGCCTGGCGATGATTGCGGTCCGGTGCGGTGGAACCCTGCGTACTCTGGGCGAGGATGTGACCGAAGAGCTGGAATATGTGCCAGGACGCTTCAAGGTGAAGCGGATCATCCGCCCGCGCAAGGCCTGTTCGTGCTGCGAAGCCATCGTGCAATCGCCGCTGCCATCGCGTCCGATTGAGCGTGGGCGGCCAGGACCCGGTCTTGCTGGCCCATGTTCTGGTCAGCAAATATGCCGATCACCTACCGCTCTATCGCCTGAGCCAGATATTTGCCCGTGAAGGTATCGATCTGGATCGCTCCACCATGGCTGACTGGGTTGGCCGATCCACGGCTCTGCTGGAACCGCTGGCCGATGCGATTGGGCGGATCGTGCGCCAGGGCGCTGCCCTTTTCGCAGACGATACCCCGGTGAAGATGCTGGCCCCCGGCAACAAGAAGACAAAACGGCGCGGGTTTGGACCTATGTGCGTGATGAACGCCCTTGGTCCGGGCAATCGCCGCCCTGTGTCTGGTACCAGTTCACGGTGGACCGTAAGGGTGAACATCCCGTCTCTCACCTCTTGGGCTACAAGGGCTGGGTGCATGCGGATGGATACTCCGGGTTCAACGGGCTGTTCGGCGATGACAAAGCCGATGAGATGGCGTGCATGGCGCACGTGCGGCGTAAGTTCGTGGATGTTTTCGCCTCGCAAGGCAGCGCCATCGCCGAAGAGGCCATCCGCCGGATTGCCCTACTCTACGCCATAGAGAAGGAAATCAGGGCATGGCTCCCGAGTACCGGGCCGCCGTGCGGCAGGCCAGGGCAAAGCCGATCTTTGACCAAACTTGAAGAGTGGTTGCATGCGCAACTGCCCAGGCTATCAGGCAAATCTCCCCTGGCCCAGGCCATCCGCTATGCCCTGGGCCGGATGCCGAAGGCGCGGCCATATCTCAGCAACGGCCACCTGGATCTGGACAACAACGCAGCCGAGCGCGCTGTCAAACCGGTGGCCATCGGCGAAAAAATGGATGTTTTCAGGCTCCGCGCGTGGTGGAAAAACCATGGCTATCGCCTTCACGCTGATCGAAACCGCCAAACTGAACAACGTAGACCCCAGGCCTGGCTCACCTGGGTGCTGGGCCCAAATTGCCGATCACAAGATCACTCGGCTGGACGAGTTGCTCCCCTGGCGTTACGCTGCCCAAGCAGCGTAACAGGTCACGCGGACGAGCGCCAGAGCGGCGACACCGGACGGTCACAGCCTTGGTATAATCCCATCGCTTTCATCGTAAGCCTACGGCGGGGACCGCGGTCAGGCTGCCTTGACGCCGGGGCTTTTCTGGGCAGCGACCCAGTTCCAGGGGAGCAGTTCGTCGAGTCGGTTCATCGGCGTGCTGGCGATGCGGGCGAGGACGTCGGCGAGCCAGGCCTGCGGATCGGCGCCGTTCAGCTTGGCGGTGACGATCAAGGTGTACATGAAGGCGGCGCGGTGGCCGCCGCGCTCGGAACCGGCGAACAGCCACGCCTTTCGTCCGAGGGCTGCGCCGCGCAGCGAACGCTCTGCGGCGTTGTTGGTGAGGCATACCCTGCCGTCATCGAGGAAGCGGGCAAAGTCGTCCCAGCGCGGCAGCATGTAGGACATCGCCTTGGCTACGGGGGCGTGCTTGGAGAGCCTGGCGCGCTCGGCGGTCATCCAGGCGTGGAGATCAGCCACGAGCGGTGCGATCTCGGCTTTTCGGGTCGCCAGCCGCTGCTCGGCGGGCAGGCCGTTGATGGCGCGCTCGAGATCGAAGATGGCGTCGATGCGCTTCACCGCCTCGAGGGCGAGCGGCGAGATCGGGGTCGCCTTCTTCCCGCGCCGCGCGTTGGCGGCGATGTCGGCCAGCTCGAAGAACTTCCTCCGAGCATGCGCCCAACAGAAGGCGGGCAGGATCGGCCCCGGCTCGCGCGTCTCGGCGAAGAGGGCGTTGAAGCCGGCATAGGCGTCGGCCTGGAGAACGCCGCTCCAGCCGGTGAGATGTTGTCGCGGGTGCGCGCCGCGCCGGTCGCGCGAGAAGCGGAAGAGCGCGGCCGGCGGCGCGGGGCCGCCGAAAGGCCGATCGTCGCGGACATAGGTCCAGAGCCGGGCGGTCTCAGTCTTGCCCTTGGCCAGCAGCGGCACGGTGGTGTCGTCGCCATGGAGCCGCTCGGCGGCCATGACATGCGCCTCGATCAGCGCGTGCAGCGGCGCCAGCGCCGCGGCGACCGCGCCCACCTGGTCGGCGAGCGTCGACAGGCTGAGTTCGACGCCTTCGCGGGCGTAGCGCTCGGCCTGGCGATTGAGCGGCTGATGCTGGCCGTACTTCTCGAAGATGATCATCGCCAGAAGGCTCGGGCCGGCCCAGCCGCGCGGTGTGGGGTGGAAGGGCGCCGGCGGCTGGCTGATGCGCTCGCAGTCGCGACAGCTGAACTTCTCGCGGACGGTCTGGATCACCTTCCACCGGCGGGGGATCACCTCGAGCGTCTCGGTGATGTCCTCGCCCATCTTGGTCAGCCGCGACGAGCCGCAGGCGGCGCAGTTGCAGGGCGCGGGCAGCACGACGCGCTCGCGGGCAGATGTTCGGGGAACGGTTTGCGGACCGGCTTGCGCCGCTGGAAGGCGCCGACCGTGGTCTTGGCCTTCTCCGCCGCCGCGGCGGCGAGCGCCTCGTCCTCGGAGGCGGTGGTCTCCATCTCCTCCAGCTGGAGTTCGAGCTGATCGAGCAGCCGCTGTTTGCGCTCGGAGCGCTGGCCATAGAGTTCTCGCCGGAGCTTCTCGATCTCGAGCTTCAGATGCGCGATCAGCGCCTCGCTACCAGACACCAGCGCCTGGGCGTGAGCCGCCGCCGCCTTGGCTTGGGCGGCCTCCGCGGCGTTGGCGTCGGCCCGCGCCCCGGCCTCGGCGAGGGCGGCGCGCAGGGCCTCGATCTCGGCGGCGACGTCCGTCATGCAGGGAAGTTTACCGCATGGAATCAGAGACTTGAAGCAGAATCGCCGCCGCAGCGGCTATCCCGCGCCGTCTGCGGCCGCCAGGTTTGGCGCGGGTTTCGCCAGTCGATTCCGTCGAGCATATAAGCAAGCTGCGCCGCCGAAATCGCCACCGACCCGTTCTTGGGCGTCGGCCAGATGAACCGTCCCTTCTCCAGCCGCCTGGCGTAGAGCGACATGCCGACGCCATCATGCCAGAGGATTTTCAGGAGCGATCCCTGCTTGCCGCGGAAAACGAACAGGTCCCCGGCATGGGGGTCCCGACCGAGCGCCTCCTGCACCATCAACGCCAGCCCGGGCATCCCCCGGCGCATGTCGGTCACGCCACAGGCCAGCCAGACCCGCGCCCCGGCGGCAGCGCGATCATGCCCGCTCCAGCGCCCGGACCAGGCGCGCCAGACCGTCGGCGTCCACGCCCACGCTGACCAGAACCCGCCGCCCATTCGCCAACAGGATCTCCACGCGGTCCTCACCCGGCGCGGGCGGCCTCGGCGGATCGGCGGCGACCACCACCGGCGCGAAGGTCGGCGCGGCGGCCTCGACCATGTCGCCTTCGTCGACCAGCCGCCCCTCTCGTGCGAGCCGTCGCCAAGTATAGAGCTGCGACCGCGAGATCCCGTGCCGGCGCGCCGTCGCGGAGACCAGCCGCCGACCGGCCATGCTCTCGGCCACGATCCGCAGCTTCTCCGCGTCGCTCCAGCGGCGGCGCCGACCAACCTCGACTACCTCGAGCCGCGAAACCAAACTGTCCGTATGGGCGCCCATACCGGCAGATACGACTAATACCAACTTGCGCTGACACCGACTCTCGCAGGGGATTCCCTTTGCAGCCGATCTCTGATTCTGTGTCGAAAACGACATGGAGGCAGGCATGGGACGCGCTTTGGCGATACGGAGGAGACTTCACGGCGGCGGAGCTCAGGCGGCTGGCCCGCAGAGCCAGGATGCAGACCAGACGCGGCGATTGCTGGCGCTGGCGGTGATCTATGACGGTGGCAGCCGAGGTGAGGCGGCGGAGACCGGCGGTGTCGGCCGGCAGATCCTGCGTGACTGGGTTGAGCGCTTCAATGCCGAGGGGCCGGCCGGTCTGATCGGCCGCAAGCCGCCAGGCAACCGCCCGAAGCTCGACGATGCCCAGCGGCG
>JAEPEX010000157.1_pt1 | contig 43209 bp, 47 predicted proteins | sample 9130951 | NCBI WGS metagenome assembly JAEPEX01 (sample SAMN17228542, study PRJNA684324) | microbial mat metagenome | biome: saline marsh[ENVO:00000054]; feature: microbial feature [ENVO:01000007], biofilm[ENVO:00002034], sulphate-reducing...; material: estuarine water [ENVO:01000301]|estuarine... | reverse complement strand
TGTCTCGCCCTTCATCGAGAACCCCGACGAGACCTTCGTGGCGATCGCGCATGCCGGGGCGGGCCCTCGATGGGCGGCGGGGCCGTGGTCGAGGAGGAGCACATCCAGGGACGCAACTACCATTTCCGGCTCTCGTGGATTCGACAGGGCTTGGGGCCAGCCCATCGCAGCTGCGGGTCCTGCATGTCGAGGGCGAGCATGCATCCCACGCTGCAGGACGGCGACACGGTGCTCGTCGATCTCTCGCGACGCTCCCCGGTGCCGCCCGGCATCTTCGTGCTGCATGACGGCATCGGGCTCGTCGCCAAACGGCTCGAGCACATCCCGAACAGCGATCCGCCCGCGATGCGTGTGATTTCCGACAATCCGATATATGGTCCCTACGAGCGAACCGCCGACGAGATCCACATCGTCGGCAGGATCCGCTGGTTTGCGGGAGATCTGAGCATGGCGCACGTCATCATCCGGGGCGGGAACGGCCGCCGTCATGAAGTGGACTTCAAGGACGCCGACATCATTGTGGAGCTGCACGCCAGCGAGGATCACGTCGAACTGGTGATCGAGGCATCGGACAGTGACGCCCCCCGGGAAAGGAACGCTTCGCCCCTGGTCAACATCCCCCGGCATCCGTTGAGCAAGGCCATGGCTGATCTGGCGCGCAAGGATCGGCGATCATGATCGCGTTTCGGGAGATCGACGATGCCGATCCGTCGCTGGCGTTCTCGCCGCTGGTACGCGGGATCAAGAAGACCTGCGCCTGGATCGGCGAACACGGTAGCATCCCCTTGACGCCGTCCAAGGCGTTCAAGCGGGTCTTCGTGCACTGGGCCGCGGCCGAGTTCGACTGGCCCGGCCACACCGAGGCGGACCTCTTCGCCGTCAACAAGGTGCTGAACGAGCCGGACTTCGCCCCACTCATCGTGCTGCATGACCTGATGATCGCTATGAAGCTCGGCCGACACTACAAAGGCGAGTTCCGCCTGACCAAGGCAGGCCAGGCGCTGGCCGGCCATCCCGGCCGGATTTTCGGCACGGTCGTCCCGTTCTTCCTGTTCCGCATCAACCACGCCAGCATGTCGCGTTTCGACGACGCGCCGATCCTTGGCAACTGGGACGTCTTCCTGAACGTGCTGAATGTCGAGACCGAGGACGGCGCCACCGGCGCGCACCTCCGCCGCGAGTTCTTCGGCGAGCCCGAGACGGGACCTCTCCCGCGGTACGACGAGGTAATGGGTCAGCTCTACATCCAGGTGTTGCGTCCGCTCTGCTGGGCCGGTCTATTGCAGGCAGGAACGCGGCACGGCCAGCTATCGCTTCGAGGAGGCGGTGTTCATGAAACGCAGCTCTGGAGATCGGCGCTGGTTCTAGACACTGATGCCCAGGTCGCGCCGGCGATACGTCACTGAGGCTCCGCCGGTTCCCATCCTCTGCGCAGGCTTACGCGGAACTCCCATAAGCCATTGATTCCGGTTGTTTTCAGAGGGTGCGCGGGTAGCGTTTCCCCCATGCGAAACGCATCGACATATCCGCGGCTGGGCTCGAACCCACTGCCAGCCGACCAGATGACGCCCCCCGAGCGCCGCACCGAACTCTGCCGCCTTCTGGCGATTGGGCTGGTTCGGTTGCGGATGCGAGAGCGAGGCGAACACCCTGACAATACTGGAGAAATTCGCCTACACTATCCGCCCGACCAATGCCGTCATGCAACTCCAACTTGCCGGAGAAATGCATGAACAAGCCCGACCCCATCCCAGCGCGCCTGGCCGCGCTCAAGACCACGCCGACGCCCGACCTGAAGCAACAGTGGCGCGATCTGTTCGACTGCGAGCCGCCGCCGTTCAACCGGCGCTACCTGGAAAGCCGCCTTGCTTACCGCATCCAGGAACTTGCCTATGGCGGGCTCAAACCCGAGACGATCCGGCGCCTCGAACGGCTCGGCGAGGAACTGGACGGCGGCGACAAGAAGAAGCGTGGCATGCGCGCCGATCGCGACCGCCCGATCACCGGCACGCGGCTGCTGCGCGAATGCAGGGTGTCGAGCAGGTCGTCACCGTCACCACCGACGGCTTCGAATGGCAAGGTCGGCCGTACAAGTCGCTGTCGGCCATCGCCCGCGCCATCACCGGCACCGCTGGAACGGGTGGGTGTTCTTCGGCCTCAAGAACCACAGGGGGCGGACATGACGAAGCCGCCTGAAAAATCGAAGGTCGTCCGCAAGCTGCGCTGTGCGGTCTACACCCGCAAATCCTCCGAGGAAGGGCTGGAGCAGGAGTTCAACAGCCTCCACGCTCAGCGCGAGGCCTGCGAGGCGTACATCGCCAGCCAGCGGTCCGAGGGTTGGGTGATTGTCCGCGACCAGTATGACGACGGCGGCATATCCGGCGGCACGCTGGAACGCTCCGGATTGAAGCAGCTGCTGGAAGACATCGAGGACGGGCTCATCGACGTGGTGGTGGTCTACAAGATCGACCGACTGTCCCGGTCACTGGCCGACTTCGCCAAGCTGGTCGAGGTGTTCGACCGGAACGGCGTCACATTCGTCTCGGTCACGCAGTCATTCAACACGACCACGTCGATGGGGCGGCTGACGCTGAACATCCTGCTCAGCTTTGCCCAGTTCGAGCGCGAGGTGACGGCCGAACGCATTCGCGACAAGGTCGCCGCCAGCCGAAAGAAGGGGATGTGGATGGGGGGCGTGCCGCCCTATGGCTACCGCGTCGAGAACCGGAAGTTGCTAGCCGACGAGGAAGCCGCCGCGCATGTGCGCTGGATCTTCGCCCGCTTCCTCGAGATCGGGTCTGCACGGAGCTGGCACGAGAGGTTGGCGCACACGGGCATCCGCACGCCGCGCGGGAACAGGATCGACAAGAATACATTTACCGGATGCTCAGCAACCGCGCCTACATCGGCGAAGCGGTCCACAAGGGCGAGAGCTATCCCGGCGAGCACGACGCCATCATCGACCGCGAGACGTGGGACCGTGTCCATGCAATCCTGCAGGAGAGCCCGCGCAAGCGCGCCGCCCGCACACGCGCCGACACGCCCGCACTGCTGAAGGGGTTACTGTTCGGGCCCGATGGCGCCGCATTCTCGCCGACGCATACCCGCAAGGGCGACCGGCTGTACCGCTACTATGTCAGCCAGACGGTGCTGAAGCATGGTGCCGGGTCATGCCCCGTGGGCCGCGTGCCCGCGGGCGAGATCGAGGCCGCGGTCATCGACCAGCTACGCGTCGTCTTCCGCCAGCCCGAGATCGTGGTAGGGACATGGAAGGCGGCGCGGGCGCAGGATGCCGAAATTACCGAAGCGAGCGTCGGCGCAGCCCTGATGCAACTCGACCCGCTTTGGGATGAACTGTTCCCCGCCGAGCAGGCGCGCATCACGGCGCTGCTGGTCGAGCGCGTGGACATCGGCACGGATGGGCTCAACGTCCGGCTTCGTATCGATGGGCTCGGCGGTCTAACGCATGAGATGCTGTCTGGAGACATGGGGGCGGCTGCATGACCCGCGGCACGCCAACCCCCGAAACCATGACGCTCCACGTTCCGTTTCGCATCGTTAAGCGCGGCGGGCGGAAGGAGATGCAGATGCCCGACCGTGTCCGACCAGAGCGAACGCCGGACAACACGTTGGTCAAGGCGCTGGCACGCGCCTTCCGGTGGAAGCGCATGCTGGATGCCGGGGAATTCGCCACCATCGCCGAACTGGCCGAGCGCGAGGGCATCGCGCCGTCCTACATGACACGCGTCCTGCGCCTGACACTGCTCGCGCCCGACATCGTCGAGGCGATCCTAGACGGGAAGCGGTTTCCGGAGGTGACGCTCGCTCAGGTGCTGGAGCCGTTCCCGGTGGAGTGGGCAGCCCAGCCGGATCACTTTGGGCGCACAGACTGAAGCGGCCACTCATGCTTTGCGCGGCTTACGGCTCCTTCGAGCCCATCGCGACGATTGCTGCGTTGAGAACGAACTGGCGCAATGCGCGGTATGCGGACATAGCCCATAGCTATGTCCGAGGTCGAGCCTTGATAATGTGAGCAATCAAAAACGGAGCCAAAAAAGCCCTCAATTGAAGGCGATTGCGATCGGGATGGACCCCAGCACATCCTGGAGTTCCGTGGCGCGCTGGTTTCGATCAAACCGAGCATTGTTGTTCAAGCCTTCTCCGATGAGCTTAACTATCTCCGGAGAACCCGCAAATTTCGAATGGCTACCCGATTTTGAGTTGCTGATCTGAGACAAGTCAACCGCAATGACCCCGAGTTCTGACAGTTCCTGAATGTCCGAGGCCCCAACCCGAGGCACTCCGCCTGAGATTCGGCGGGAAACGCTCAGGGCGCTGTCGTCTTCAGACAAGAGCACGTAGAACCGGTCGAACTTGGTGTCTATTTGTTCGAGTTGGCTTCGAAAAAGGTCCATATCGATGTCCGGAGCCGCCAAAATAATGGTTTGAAGTCGACCAGTGTTGTTCAGCCTGCCAAGTTGAGCCTGATCGCGCATCGCTTCCATCGTCAGGAGTGCGCCCATTGAGTGTGCAAACACGTCATAACCTTCCGCGTTTGTGCGGGCCATGATTGCACTAATTTCCCCAATCTTCGGCCGGGCAACCAACGCACTGTTAAGGTCGTAGACATATCGAGTAAGGCTGGCTGCCGAAGCCCACGAGAACAATACGGGCACACCCTGAAACCCACTATCCTCAACGAATTGAGCCATTCTCAGGAGAGCGTCGCTGGTGGTGTTATTGTAGCCGTGCACAAAAAACAGGATGTCCCGCTTGCCCCGGGGAAGTTTCGCAAGCTCTCGGTTCACCGAGGAAATGAAGGCTCTGTCGTTTGCGTAAACCGTTGGTTCTACGATCGCAAATTCCGTACGCGGGTCCGGTGGCAGTCGCTTTGGTCGCTCCAACTCGCCAACGACGTGATTTGGCGGAATTGAAACCTGAACCGACGCCAATCCCAACTCAGGGGCGCGGCGTCCGGAAAAGAACGCCCCCACCTCTTCAGTCGCTTCACGTGTAGTTGCCAGAAAGATCTTTCGTTTGACCGCGCCCTGAACCGTCAGTGCCGGCACATCCGGATTGTCCACACCAATCAGTGGGGGTGGAGCTGCACAGCCGGCTAGTGACACTGCAGTGATTGCAAAAAGCAAAGTTAAGGAGCGGCCTCCAACCAGGACCAAAGCATCAAAACCCCACCGGTAAAAAAGTTTTCGCATCGGATTCACCTTTCAGAAACATTTCTATTCGACCAAACTGCGTTAATCGAACATTGCTCTCGCCGAACAAAAGCAACAGCTACCCGGAGGCTTCCTGCATCTAGAGACCGACGTAGCTCCGTTATTGCTCGCGGAAGTTACTGGGCGATCTCGGGCTCCGGAAATGACCACGATCCATCAAGAATTTGCTCCTTGGGTTGATACAGCCTGACGATGTAGTTCCAGCCGGGAACGATCGGCAGGAAGTTGGGTTGATCGGGATCGCCTCCGAAGTGGATGGTCGCACTTCCATCTTCTGCTCTCTCCGCCGTAACGCTGTTGAACGAGTAGGCGTTGAACTCATTGACGGGCATCCAGCCTTGCTCGTCGTAGAGGGTCACAGACCAAAAGGCATCCACTGGCACATCCTTGACCGTAAGCTTGTACGCGGTCTCGCCATCATTCTGCTCGGGCACGAAATTCAGGTATGTTGCCGCTTCTGCCGGTAACCCGCCCCAGCCGAGCGCGGCCCCCAGCATCCAATATACGGGGTCCAGATCCTCCTTTCGGCCGAACATTTTCGACGTGTCCGTGACCGTGGACCCAACCACGTTGATCGCGTTGCGCATCTGTTCCAACTCGTCCTGATCCCAATTGGGCAAATCAAGGACGCCAGTATCCGCCTGCTCGACCTTCACCGCATCCTGAAGCCGGTGCGCCGCTGCCACATCTGCCGCATCGTTTGGATTCATGAAGGTCCGCACAGTCAGCATCACATATCTGGTACCGACATTTTCTTCCGTCAGAGTGACCACGTTGGGGCTGTAGGCCGCGGCGAGCGAATGGTCCTGGTTCACGACCATCAGGGACTGATAGCGACCCCCGGTCTCCGGCAGCGTGATGGTAAGCGGCGACGTCAGATCGAAAACACCGAACGAGTACAGCGTATCCCGATTGCCCCGAACAGTCACCTGATTGTCAACATCGTAGGGCTCACGACTATGGAACAACTGTCCGAAGGTGTATGGCTCTTCCGCATAGCCTCTCATCTGAAAATCCGACTCTGCGCGGACGTAGTTGTCAGGTGTGACCGTCTGAGGGGCTTCTGCAAAAGCCGGCGTCAAAGTCCCCGCCGACGCCCCCACAAGAAGCAAGGTTCGCAGAAAGCAATACAGGTTTTTCATGGAGCTCTCCTTTCGTGTCTTTCTTCAATCCACCAGCTGTATCTCGCCCGGCCGCCAGGTGCGGTCGAACCAAGGCTCTAGTGGGCCGTAGAGGCGCAGTGCGGTGAACCATCCTTTGCCGGGCACGGTCTGGATCCAGTTCGCATCCTTACCCTCCGGCGCCTCTGGACCGAAGTAGAGATCGATCGAGCCGTCCGGATTCACGTCCATGTCATGCCGCTGGTTGTTTCGTCCCGGAAACGGTTGGTCGGTCTGCAATTGCGACCGCGTCTGCGGGTCATAGGCGACCACCGACCAGAAGTCTTTCGCGGGTACATCCGCCGGAATGTTCAGCTTGTAGGTCTTGGCTCCGTCCATATAGGCGCCGGTCTCGTCCACATTGATCAAGGCATACTGAGACCCGGCCCCGACCATGGGGACGACCATGGCGGGCGTGATGACCGTCGCCATGTAATGGAACAGAATACGCGCATCGAGGTAGCGGCCCCCGGCGCCGTCGTTCTTCAGGAACTCGTGACTGCCGCCGACAAAGCCGGTGTACCAGCCGGAACCCTCATAATAGTAGGTTCCCTCCTCGCGCGAGCGGATCCAGATCGCGCGCGCGGTCGCATTTCCGACAGCAACGGCGTCTTGGAGCAGCTTGCGCATGCGCTCGTCCGGGTCGAACTCCTGGCCCTTCTCGATCCCGATCGAGGCGAACAGCCCGCGCAATTCAGGATCAAGGAACCCGATGGGTTCTCTCTGGATGACCTCGTCCAGTTCATGAAAGAACTCGAAGTTGTTGGCGTGAATGGTGTTGAAGGGCTTCTCGGACCCGTTGAAGAACTGCATGTCCGGCGGATCGCCAGCCTCGGAAAGCGGGTAGATCTTCAGGCCGTTGCGGAACATTGCAGACGCCGTATCGGGTTTTCCATCCACGAGGAACCCGCGCAGGATCAGCCAGTTCACGTAGCTTGGCGAGCGGGTGACAAACATCTTCTCGGTGGTCCCGTTCACCTCGACGTCCTGTTCCAACCCGCCGATCGGGGCTTGAAGGGGGCCGTCATACTCTGGGGGCAGGATCAGGTACTTGCCACCGTTGCCCTTGTCGGGGCCAGGCGCGCCCATATCGATCACAAAGCGGAAAAAGGCGTCGTTCACCGTGCCCGGACCCGACCCTTCAGGGATCTCGACCACAGTGGGTCCGTCCGCGTTCAGGTCAAGAAAGGCGAGCGCATAAACGGTGTCCGTGTTCCCCGTCAGGAAGATCGGGTCGGAATCCATCAGATCGTCAAAAATGACCACGTGATGGCTTTCGGTGGCGCCAAGTTCAACGTTGCCACGCCGCAGGCCCTCGATCGACGATGCAGGCATGCCGTTGAGGAATGTCTGCACCCCCCGCATGAAATCGAGGTTGTCGTAGACAAGCGCCACGGTTTCATCCGCGGGGCTTCCGTCGAAGAATTGCAGGGTTCCGATACGTGTCTCCACGGTGTCCGGCGTGAGAATGGTTTCGGGGATCTCGTTGTTGTAGCCCGGCGTCACATCCGCGCTCGCCGGTTGCGCGAAGGCCATCACTGCCGCCAGAAGCGCACCGCCGTTCATTGTCTTCAGGTGTCGCATGTCTCGTCCTTTCAATGTCTATTTGCGGATCAGGTTGGAAGAGCCGTTGGTGGCCCAATGGGTGCCGTAGAGCGTTGAGATCCAGACGCGGGACAGCGCCGTGCTGACAGGCTCCGGTCGCTGCCGTGGACGGGTTCCGAATGCTGAAATCGCGGTTCTGGCGTTCATCCGGTTGAGCGCAAAGATGACCGGCTCGGGCTCGAACGCACCAACGAGACCTTGTTCCTGGTCAGCCCGGACCCGCGCCGCTCCCGCAACATCGAATTCACCAAGAAACGACTCCCAGCCCTTCTCGAACCGCACGTCGCTAGCGGCAGCGTCCGAGATGGCCTTCAGGAACGGCCCACGCTGAAAGCAGACGCGCATCAGGGCTGCAATTGTTTCCGATATCAGCCTGACAGGGTCCCCAACGCCCGTGAGCCAGGGCCTCACCGCGTCGAAGATCTCATGCTTGAGAAGGTCCAGCACGGCCTCCATCGGCTCGTGGAGGTCATTGAAATGCGCATAGAATGTCGACCGCGATGATGAGGTCAAATCCATCAGCGAGGAGATCGTCATGTCAGCAAACGGTCGCGACCAGGTGAAATCCAATACGGCGTTCACGATCTCCGCGCGCGTGCGTTCGGATTTTCCGATCTTCTCGATCGCTTGCGGCTGGGCTCGCAACGGGGACGTCGAAATTATTTTTGACATGGTGTCAACCATAGATGGCGCCACGTCAGAATTCAAGGTCCGCTTTCAGGCTGCGCGACAATCGCTACAGTCGCAAACCGCAGATACCAGACACTCAAGTTTGGATGTCGACGGGCAGGTTTGTCCGCGTTGCGTGAGTTCGAGCGGCCCGCAGCGAACGTCCGCAATGGCGAACGTTCGATTTCTGTTCCATCTCGGCGAAGGCCACCGATATCGAAGTGTTTAGGTTGTCGGCGGGAAAAGCATTTTGATTTCAGTGCTCTAAAAGCTCTGCACCAAAACGGCGCAGTCATCAGGTTCAGAGAATTTGGGCCTCAGAGAACGGTTTCCGGCTTGTTCATGCCGAACGAGGTGAATAGCCCAATCCCTATAACCCTCGAAAACAAAAAGAAATTCCGAGGGCGGCAGTAAGCAGAGAACCCGTTGGCAAGGTCAGGTGGCGGAGGGGATGGGCCTGGGGTCTAACGTTCTCTGCCCCCTAAACCATTGTTATTATTTACCCGAAAGTGGTTCGAACAGTCATTTGGTTCAGTCGCGACTGGCAGCGAACCGGGCGGTTGCGCCCTGATGGCTACCTCTGGAGCGAGACGGCCCCGTCCGCCGCGGCGCCATGCACCTGGAACACGTTCTTTGCCAGATCGACGCCGATGATGGTAGCCTCTCCCATGGATGCCCTCTCCTTCAGCTCGTGCTTCGACACCACGAGCTTGGCACATCGCGATGCCGTCAGGGAGAGCGGCATCCACCCCATCTCCACCATATAATGCATTGTTTAAATTTCTCTTTTTTGAGATTTCCGAGGTCCCGGCCCTTGAGCCTCAGAATCTCGCGGGCCTCACTCGGTGTTGCCACTTCGAGGCCAAGCCCTTCGACAAGCCTTCTCAACCTGACTCGCTCCCTAAGGCGCCAGTTTTCCTCGCGAAATCCGGATGCTGTCCTCAAGACCGACCCGGATATTTCCTCCCATCACCAGCGCGATCGACGTGCTCGCGCCGATAATGAAGACGGACAGTGGAAGTCTAGCCATCGTTGTGTTCCCCCTCTCTTTTGTTTCGCGGGCAGCCCGGGGGCCAGGCGACTTCGGAGGCGTCCGGCGGGGCACGAAAGCGCCGGCCGTGAGGTGGGAGGCCGGTCCCGGCCGGACCGGATACAATCGCCCGGACCGGATCATTGCGTCCCCTCCTGCGCCGCCGTTCGGAGCGGCGGGGCGGATGCCTCGTAACGCTGGCTGTCCGGCATCTGGGACTGCAAGGCGTTTGCGCTGAACAGCGCCGCACCGATCAGGAGCACGCAGGCGGCGCCAGCGATGCGCGCGCCCGCCTCGAACCAGACCCGCCGCACGGGATCGAAGGCGACGCGCGCCTCGGCCCAGTTCCGGCCGAGAATCGCCGCGACCCCGATGACAGCCATGGCCAGCGCCATGCCCGCCGAGATGGCGACGACCATCAGAATGGCGGGAATCACCAGATCGTTCGCGAGCCCGAACAGCATGACGATCAGCGCGCCGGTGCACGGTACTGCCCCGACCGCCACCGCGATCCAGCCGCCGCCGCGCGAGGCGTCGCTCGCGGCGGCGCAGGCAGCGCAGCCTGCGTGGGCGTGGCTGTGGTGATGATGAACATGATCGGCCGCGCCAGCCACGCGCTCCATCCGGACCGCGGCAACCGCCCGCCACAGCATCACGGCGCCGATGGCGACGATCAGCGCGTAGCTGCCGAGCCGGATCATCCGATAGTCCGACGGCGCTGCGCCGGTCGCCTGGCGCACCGCGAAATCGAGCAGGAAGACCACCACGACCGCAGAGAGCACATGCATCGCCGCGATCCGCGCGCCCATCACCACGCCACGGCCCAGACTGCCGCCGGCACCTACGAAATAGGAAATCACGACCGCCTTCCCGTGTCCCGGCCCAAGCGTATGCAGGGCGCCGTAGGCGAAGGCGATCAGCAGCGCGAGGCCGACGGTTCCAACGGTCCGGCCCTGCTCCATGTTCGTCATCGCCGTAGTGAAGATCTCGGTTATTTTGGCCTGCGCGGCTGAGAACCACGAGAGATCGGCGGCTGCCGTGTCGGCGGCGACGATCTCGCCGGGCGTGCCGCCGATGACAGCCTGCTCCATCGCGTAGGAGCTGGCGACGCGCGTCGTTCCGTCGACCAGGAACAGGTCGTACTCGGCCGGCCGATGCGTGAGGCGGCCTTCGAGGCGGATCGGAGTGAACCGACTCTGCGCAACGAAGCCGTCGGGGTAGTTTACATGAACGATCTGGTTGGGCGGCGGCGACGGCGTGTGGACGCAGGCGCCGGCCCACGGCACGAGCAGGAACTCGACCACCTGCCCCTGCTCCGTCCGCAGGGGCAGGATGTAGCCGTCCATCGCCACGACCTTGTCCAGATGGGTTGTGGTGGCGCCGAGGACCGCCTCCTCCCGCCGCTGCATGATGAGCGCGCGCTGGGTGAAGAGGGCCGCGACATCGAGGCCCGCGGCCTCGAGCCGTAGCCGCGCCGCGGCTGCCCGTTCCTCCAGGGCGGTGTCGCGGAGCCCATCGGCAACGGCCAGGTCGGCGCGGGCGATCATGCTGAGATCGTCGATCTGCTCGAACGGCATCTCATCGAAAGGGTTTTCGTAGGGCTCGACGGCGGGTGCCAGCGACGCCCATGACGCGAACTGCGCCGCCAGCGCGGGACCCGCAAGCGCAAGGAGCAGGAGCGGCGCCGCCAGCAACGCCGCGATTCGCCAGTCCGATGCAAACGCCGCTCCGCGCATCATAGTGTGTCCTTGTAGTTAACACCGTTCTTCATGGTCAGGTCGATGTTGCCGGCGTCCATCAGCAGCCGGATGTCCTGCGTCGGATCGCCGTCGATCAGCAGGAGATCCGCGTAGGCGCGCTCAGCGATCACGCCGGTGAGGATCCTTCCAGCCGGATAGCTTTGGGATCTCACCATAGTTGCCGGTCACCTGCTGTACTTGTCCGCTCGGCGTGAAGACGTCGTCGCGATAGACGAACTCCCGCCGGAAGTTCTGGAACGCGTCGTCGCCGAAGAAGACGTCAGTCCTCCAGAGGATCTTGACGCCGTACTGTTTCGCCAAGGGCATCGCCTGCGGCGCGCCCTCGGCAACCTGTCGGTTCTTTTCCTGCCAGATCGGATCCTGGAACATCGGGTGCTTTGAGTTCGTATCTGGCGTTTGCGTTCTATTCCGCCTGACCCTTTGGCGTTCGCCGGATCGGCTGTCCCGGCAGGACATCGGTAACGATCTCGCCGTCCTTCAAGATGAAGACGCCGTTGACGAAGGGTGTGATGGAAGCCGTCGTTGAGCGCTGCAACATCGTCCCAGGTGGCGTTGGCCTTTACGGTCTCGGGGTCGAACACCGTAATGTCCGCGTCCATGCCGACCTGCAGGCGTCCCTTGGTGTTGAACTGGGGAATGTGTTGGCCCAGCGCCTTGGCGGGAACAATCGAGGAGTTGGCGATCGCCTGCATCAGGGTCAGCGCACCCTGCTCTCGCACCCATTTAGCCAGGATGATCGCGTGGGTGCTGGCGGTTCGCGGCTGGCCGAAGGCATCCTCTGGCAAGGGCCAGACATCAACCCCGGACCCAAGGCCCAGTTTTTCCGCGCCCTCGGGTTTGCCCTCCCACGAGATGGGCGTTCCGTCAGAGGCCGGGATGGTCTCGGGGAAGGTCACCGCGGCACGCATCGCGGCCAGGCCTTCGTCCGTGCTCTCGTCGATGTACTCCATCTGCACGAACTCAGTGGGATTCTCCTTCTGGTACCTCTGAAGTCGGCCTTATCCTTGAAAACGTAGTGGGGCGTCTTCTCGGTGCGGATCTCGTTCCACTTGAAGCCGATGCGCTCATCGGAGTTTTCCCATTGCAGGTAGTCGGCGGATATGGGCGGAGCGGTGACGCCGAAGGGATAGACCTCGGTGGTGAGCTTGAGCCCGGCCTTGCGACCGGCGTCGATGACGTCGAGCATCATGTAGGGATCGCTGAGGCCGAGCAGTTGGATGTGGCAGAGAATGGCGTGGGCGCCCGATGCGGCGGCCAAGCCCAGCATCTCGTTCATGGCTTCAACCGAGCTGTTCGGATCAAGCATGGACTGATAGCGCACATGGACCGAAACCGGCACGTTGTTGGCCGCCGCCATCTTCCACAGTTTGATCGACTCCTGCATGCCGGCGCCGCTGCCGTAGGCGGGGGGGAAGCCGACCGCGAGGGCTCCATCGTCAAGATCCTTTTGGATCAGCGCCAGGATCTGACCTTTCCTGCAAGGGATCTGAGACCGTCGTGCCCCACCCTACGAAAGCCTCCTCCAGGCCTTCGAAGGTCGCCTCGCCATCGAAGCCCGCCATGACCTCGGCCCGCCGCATGGGCCAGCTGGCGGCATAGCCGTAGTTGATCGGGTGGCCGCCGCGCTTTTCAATGATGTCGTAGGCCTCGGCCACAGGACTGCGGCCGAACTCAAACTCCATGTGGGTGGTGGTGCCGTCCTGCGCCGCAAGTCGGCCATCGGCAATGTCGAGGCTGTGCTGGTGGGTGTCGATGAAGCCCGGGCGAAACCACAAGCCCATTCACATCGATGATTTCATTGCCAGAGAGTTCATCCTTGGTCACCGCGGCGATCTTGCCGTCCTTGATGCCCACATTCATGACCGCATCGAGCGAGGTCTCCGGGTCCATGACCCGCCCACCCTTCAGCACAACATCATAGTCCTGCGCGTGGGCTTCAACCGCTCCGATCAGCGCTAGAGCCATTAGCATCGTCATCGCTTTGCTCATGAATAACTTTCTCATCTCATGGCTCCTTTTTTGGGTTGGCCGTCCGATCGTCGGGTCGTCCCGCCAAAGGCTAGGTCGCAACCCCGGTTAGGGATTCGTGCACTTCCGTCCGAGCCTAGCCTGTCAGAAAATGGGTCCGGCTCCACCAACAATCGAGGTGAAAATCATCCGATTTCGCCCCCCCGAAAAAAACAAGGTGAAAAGCATCCGATCGGAGCAATGGTAAGCGGCGCGGTTGGCCTTGAGCAGAGGTCGGCTGGAGAGGCTGCGTTTCTGGTTGAAATGGTTGGTGACGAAGGCGTGGACGGAGGCGAACATCTGCACATTCCGCATCCGTCGGAAGCGGAGCAACGCCCGCTCCAGTCGTCGGAACTGCACGCACTACAAACCTCCGCACACGCGCGCCCGGAACTCGCGGCTGTACTCTACGACAGGCGGACAGGCCCCGAGGCCATCATCGTCAGAAGCGCCCGTCGCGCATCCGCTCAGACAGATTGTCGCAAGAATGAGGGCGACGCGCCGCAGTCTCGAGCATCCCTCGGCAGACGTCATTGGCTTCTCTCCGTGGATTATCATCCGCCGCTTGCAGGACCAGAGCGCCGCCCTTCGCTAGGCCGAGAGCCAGTTCGGCTGCACCCCGAACCGCACGGCCACGGCGTTGACCGTCGCGCCGGGGCGAAGTGTCTCGGCCACGGCCTGCGTCTTCACCACGTCCGGCCAGCGCCGATGCCCGGAGGCGTAGATCACCACGCCGAGCGATCCAAGAAACGCATTCGTAGCGCACATTGCGAAACGCGCTCCCTGTCCTGCGACAGGGAACGCCTCGCACTGGCTGATACAGCGCGGAAGGTGGGGCCCAAGCTCCGATTATGGACACTACAAACCCCGCACCAAAGCAATTTCAAGCGTGTATATGATTTTTCCAGGGCCAACCGATTACCAGAGAAATCCGGAGATAGGCTACATCACCGTCCGGTCTAATAGCGCCCTCGGATCCCCACCGCCAGCGCCGGAAAGCACCGTTCAGATGGACCAGAAGCTGGTCATGCATCAACAATCAGACCGGACCGCTCGTCGGAAGCGACCCATCTTCGCTCAAGCGCGAAAAATTCAGAGTCGATGTAGGATAGGCAATAGACGTGCCTGCCTTTTCGATCGAGTTCCGAACTGCGCTTAACAGGCGGGCCTCCGCCTCCAGCCAGGTCTTCCAGTCATTCGTCTTGCAATAGATGTAGATCATGAGCTCGATCCCGCTCTCCGAAATCCCACGGGGTTGGACGAGGCAGGTTCTGGAGCCGTCGGTGATGAAGTCTCCACAACTCCTAACATGCGTCATGACCAGCTTGCAAACCTGATCCACCTGTGCGTCCGTCGCACTGCGAACCAGTTGAACTGTCCAGTAAACCCTCCAATGATCGATGCGACTCTTGTTGAGTAAGACCTCATTTGAAAGAATGCTGTTGGGCACGTGGCGCGGCACCCGATCAAACCCCATGACCACTGTCGAACGAAGATGGATGTGTTCGATCACCCCTTCGATCCCACCAGCCTCCACCCAGTCGCCGCGTCGGAACCGGCGCTCTCCGGCATTGGTAAGGCCCGCCATCAGATTCTGGATGAAGTCCTGCATCGCAATTGCAAGGCCCGCGCCCAATACACCCAGACCGGTGGCGGCCCCGGCGATGTTGATTCCCCAGAGTTCGAGAACGCTAGTCGCAGCGAGCAACACGAGAAGGACCTGCACGGCCGTCGTCAGCCAGGCCCGGCTGGCATCGGCCGAAAGGGGAATAACCTCTCTGATGGCACGCGACGCAACCCGAAAGGCTGCCACAAACACATGGAGCACAACGACGGTCAGGACAACACGCCGAAGTATGGCAGCGATCTGGTCCTGAAGGGCCAGAGAGTCAATCAGATAGAACAGCGACAAACCAATTAGGATCGTGCGGACAAGATCGGTGAGTGCCGAGGCAAAAACCTCAGGGATCGGGATTCGCAGGAATTGAAGGATGCCGGTTGCTATCCAGCACGCCATGCGCGCGAGTGGACCTCCCAGAGCGATAACGACAACCATCAGGACCAACCCTGCGCCTACCTGATCTGGATCCAGTGACTGGATCCAGATAGAAAATCTGTCCGAGACATTGCTGGGTAGCGGCGGCATGACATGTTGCTCCGTGGTCTATGAATTGCCCGACAATAGTCCGCGACCTACGGCGGTGTCAGGCCAGCCTCTGCAAGATTGCCATGGTGCGTATTGACGCCGGCTTTCCCTCCGCTGGCATGCTCGCCGGGCTGGAGGCGCGTGGCATGGATTACATCGCGCCTGCGCGCCAATCCTCGCTCGATCGTCTAGCGGCGCTCTACATGAAACGCCCGCTGGGGTGCCGGCCCATCGAGCCGCGCATGTGGCTGCAGCCGCTGGACTACCAGGCCAACATCTGGGACCGGCCACGCCGCGTCGTGCTCGTCGTCCAGGAGCGCGAGGAGGACCTGCTGCGGGACTGTTTCTTCCTGGTAACCTCGCTCGGCCGCGAGGAGACGAGCCGGTGGGAGGTGCTCGACCACTGGCGGTTCAACGGCTGTGACCCGTGCAGGCCATTCGTACATAACCTGCCCGGCCGCGGCGCGCGTGCCGCGGCCGGTTGCCCATGCGATCAGCGCGTCTCCTTCCGCGCCATCCAGGCCATCGGTGGCGATGGCGATGCCTTCCGCGATCAAGCTGGACGCCAATCAGGATGCCAAGCAACAGCAGGCTCATCGCCGGGTTGGCGAGCAGCCAGACGGCGATCAGGATGCCGAGGATGCCGCTGGCCAGCACCCAGCCCCAGTTGGGGAAGGGGCGAATGGTCAGCGAGAAGACGGTCTTGGAAATCCCCTCGATCATGAAGAAGACGCTCATCAGCATGACGAGCGTTCCGACAGCGACGGCAGGATTGCGCAGAAAGAGAAAGCCCACGATCACCGAAAGCGCCGCCGAGATCAGTTGCAGCCAGAAGTCCGGCGTCTTGCCGCCGCCGATCAGCGTGACCGCCTGGACGATGCCGCTGAGGAGCAGCATCCAGCCGAGGAAGATGGCCAGGGCGACGTTGGTGATCAGGGGATAGACCAGCGCGAGGACGCCGGCGATCACGAGCAGAATGCCCTGGATCAGGTAGAGCAGCGATCCGCGCCGCACGGTCTTGCGCATCGCCTCCCGCATCGCTTCCGCGGCTGCATCCAGTGTCATCTCTTCGGTCATGTCACTGCCTCCATTCCATTATGCTTTGGCTGGTCTTCTCGATGCTGCGTTGCGCCGACGGTCCGGGTTTGTCCAATCGGGCGGCGAGGGAGATCGGCGGTAGAGAAGCACGCCGGAGGCCGGCACCGGCGTCCCATCCCTAAGATCACCGCTCACCGGCGCAGACCGAGATACCAGACCCGTCGGGGCCTGCCGTTCGAGTTCCTGTTCAAAGGGCCGCTCGGAACCGAAGGCCAAAGAGAAAGGTCGAGTCTTCGTTGGGGTTCAGAGCGGGGTTGCGGATGTATTGTATGCTCGGGGTCAGTTCGATGCCCTCGGTGAGCTGCCACTTCTGAAAGGCCTCGACGGTAATCTGCTCGTCCAGCTTGGCACCAAACGTGTCTTCGTTAGGTCGGCTCCAGTTGACGCCAAAGCCGAAAAGGCTGCTGCTGATATCCTGGCTGTATCCGAAGCCCGCACTGATGGAGGCCTCATAAAGGGCGTCGCCTGCATGTGCCCAGCCACCACGCAGGAACGGAAGCCAATGCTCATCCACGACGTGGCTGATGCTGAAGGCCACACCATGCCCTTCGGGCGTGCCTTCCTCCTTGCGCTCGTCAATCTGCCAGAAGGTCAGGTGATAATTGTTGAAGAACCGCGCCGCTGACCCCGTCGTCCACCCGAATTCGAACGACTTGAAGGTCTCTCCCTGGTCGAACAGGCTGTCGGAGAAGGGGTCCGCCGCATCTGCATTGGCGTCCGCAATCCCAGCCCCGACGTAGAAATTGTCGTTCACGAAATAGCCCACGGCCGCACCCAGCGCGGCATCTGGCAACCCGCCTATGGTTCCGGACCCGGTCTGGAAGGCGAGGTTGGCGAATCCCTGCCACGGGCTCGCAAGCGCATAGGCATCCACATAATCGGTAACATCGATAAGACCCAGATAAACAGCCCCGCGACCCTCGGCGAATTGCTGATTCCAGTAGAGGTGTGTCAACCGCCACCCCTGATCACTGTAGGTGGGACCGATAATACCGGCATATCCCAGTTCCCCGGCGAAATCCTTGACCGGAACGGTGTCCAGGCGGTGGCGGTTATCGAACTTGAAAAGCAGGGTGCCCGTGTTTTTGGTGCCGCGCCCGGTCAGCTCCCACTCCCCGAAGATGCGAAAGACACCGGTGGCGGCCGTGTCCTCGCCCAGGCTTTCTGATGCGGCATACCCAAGGGCGATATAGTCGAGCCCGAAATCGAGGCCCGTGCGATCCTTTATCGAGGCTTTCCAATCAGACCATGACTGCTGCAAATTGACGTCCAGCACCGAGTCCTGTTCCTGACCGTCCAACTCAAGCGTGGCAGTGACCGAACCCGGCCCAGCGAGCCGGCTGATTTCAGTTTGCGCGCGCAAGCTCGACGGAACCACAAGAGCCAAGATCGCGCCCGCCACCATGATCCCATGTGTCGCGGCCAGCGGAACCTTCGGACGCCGACCCTTCGACCCCACCTCCGGACGGTGCGGCTCGATCAGCTCGAGGCGCCGGGTCCACGGCACCACATCATCCATCTTGGCAAGGAACCTCTCCCGCCGCGGCTTCTCCATTTTCATCGCGTTGCGGGGGTCGGGGGATGTGGGCTGCTTGGCCATCGGGAGCGTCCTTCGTGATCTCGCCGAGCTTACCCCAAGGTGCTCAGGAGGCGAGGGCGTTCAGACGTTCCAACGCTCCGATTGGAGGATCAGCACCTTATTTTCGGTAGGGCGAGCGAAATCGGATGATTTGCACCTTCATTGTTGTTCGATGCGGGCCCCTACGCTGTCATTGAGACTGAGGGAAGTTGCACCTCGTTGTCAGAATGATTGTTGCGACTGGAGCAGTCTCAAGAAATCGATGGAAACTTGGATATGACATTGCTGGTTCGGCCCTTCGCAACACCTGTTCGCCATGCCCTTGCTGCCGTCGCAGTGGCCGCGCTGCCGCAGATTGCCTTCGCCGATGCAGACCTCGCCAAGCAGCTGGCGAACCCCATAGCCAGCATGACGAGCGTGCCGCTCCAGTTCAACTATGATACGGGGCTGGGACCCAACGACACCGATCGGTGGATCACGAATATCCAGCCTGTGACACCGTTCAGTCTCGGCGACGACTGGAACCTCATTTCCCGGACGATCCTGCCGGTGATCTCCCTCGACGCGCCGGCAACCGGCCTGGACGACGTTACGGGGATCGGCGACGTTGTCCAATCCTTCTTCTTCTCGCCGAAGGCGCTGACTGACAGCGGCTGGACATGGGGCGCAGGGCCGGTTCTTTCAATTCCGACCGGCAGCGACGAGTTCACGGCAGATCAATGGGGGATCGGGCCAACGTTCGTCGCCCTGAAGCAGGAGAACGGCTGGACCTATGGCGCCCTCGCCAACCACGTCTGGGGCATCGACCCACCGGACGATCGGGATGCTATCAACAACACGTTTCTCCAGCCGTTTCTCGCCTATACCACGCCCGATGCCTGGACCTTTACGCTTCTTTCCGAGTCGGCCTACGACTGGAATGAAGAGCAGTGGACTGTGCCGATCATCGGAGCTGTGAGTAAACTCGTTACCGTGGGCGGGCAGCCCATCAGCCTCCAGCTTGGCGGCCGCCTATACGTCGAAGGCCCAGAAGGCGGCCCCGACTGGGGCCTGCGAGCCGCCGTCACCTTCCTCTTCCCCAAATAGGCCGGCTAGAATTGGGGTCGCCGCGCTTGCTGTCCTCGGATGGCTTAGAGCGTGGCCATTACCCCGTTTTGGGCCTCAACAGCAGTTTTGGGCAACTACAGCGCTGAAGAGAACGGCCACGACGGCCATCCATCCCGCCGACCTTGCTGATGGCCATCGAGATTTACAAGCATCGCAATGAGGTGCCGATCGGCATCCCGGGCAAGACACGCCGCCGGCGCTGGTCGGCCATGGAACTCGCTGGGGATTTCTAGCACCCGTCCGCCGTCCATGGTCAGCTGCGGCCTTGGCATAGGCGATGCCGTTGGGGGGGAGCATCCACCGCATCACTTCGCACCGTCATCTGGCTTCAGCCTCTGGTGCACCTGACGGCAGGCGGCGCATTGGACCTTCACGACTATTTTTCGGGTGGTCGGCGGATAGTTCGCCTCGGATCACATTTCGTATTGCAGACTAGACTCGGGTGACACCACAAGCGCGATCTCAGCGTATGTCGACGCACCGATCTCCATCATTTAATTCTTGCCCTCAGGGTCTGACTGGGCAACTCGCCGAACATATTCCTATAGGCGCGGGCAAACTGGCCACTGCTCATGAATCCATGCTGAATGGCAACGTCCTTTATGGATCTTGGCGGAGCTTCCTTTGAAAGCAGCTTTTCCCGGATCGATGTGAGGCGAAGTCGATACAAGTACGTGCCCGGCGAAATGCCGTATATTTCAGAGAATGCCTGGTGCAGTCGTGACTTCCCCACACCTGCCATCTGGCAGAGATCGGCAACGGTAAAGAGAGAGCAGTCAGCCTCTCTGATTTTGCGAATCGAGTCCCGAACAATTATCAGCTCGCGCTTGCGGTTCACCGTCTCGCTGCTGTTCAGTTGATCCGCCCCAATGGTCCAGTCTGCAATGGCTTCGATCGCCGCGACTTCAACGGAACGAGGCAGCCTGCCAAAGGTGGCTTCCGATCCGTTCGACGAGGTCCAAGCAAGCATCTTCCAGAAGATCCGCAGCAGCCGCTCCCTGTGGGACTCCGGAACGTGCTGCTGACGGTGCGTGTCAACACCAAGATTGAAATCTCGGCCGATCAAACCGGAGATCGTCCGGCTCAGCACCGACCTGCGTATCCCGACGGTGATGGCGTGGCGCTTCTCCGCAACGAAGTCGAACTCATTTGCGCCGTCGAGTCTGAAGACGGTCGTTCGTGTCGCGCTCATGCCATTCAGAATGAAATCGCCTTTCCAGGTGATTGGAATCATGTAACCGATCCAATCCGCTTCAGGAACCGTCGTCCTGATTGACCGGGCGTCCGTCATGGAACGAATGACGAAGCTGTCTCGCCCACGCACTTGGAAACTGGTCAAGCCCAGGTGACCCGGATCCAGTTGGACAATTTCCGAGGCGGTCGCGGGAAGCCGCGCAAGATATTCAAGTTTCGGCGCTCTTGCCTTCCAGTCAGCCATCTCACTCCGTCGAGTCCTCTCCCTTCGATAGCCTATCACGGATCGGAAAATCTGCACCTTAGTTCTGGGGCGGGCGACCGAAATCGGATGATTTGCACCTTCATTGGACTTGGAGGCGGACCCGGTTGCTGACAGTGTGAGCCCATGTGCAAGTGCACGAATGCTGCCGGGCGCGATGTTGCGGCTGGAGAAAGGTCACGAAGTCGAAGGAGACTTGGATGTGGCTGTGCTGGTGCGGCCCTTCGCAACGCCTATTCGCCAAGTCCTTTCGGTCTTCTCAGTGGCCGCGCCGCCGCAGTCGATCCGCAAGCGCCTGACGAATGCCTTCGTAGCCATCAAGCATCGCGGAAGCTGGTTCTGCACGGATGCTCGTGGCCACGTTTCGAGCGTTTCTTCAATGCGGCGTCCGACCACGTCAACATGGTGGACGATCCTCTCGGATGGCCACGTGCATTCGATCCTGACGGTGCAAGTGAAATCGCGCCAGCGGTGCGTGTTGGGTTTGGGCTGGCACGTCCGGACCCCTCATCATCTGCGAGATACGAACGTAATCCCAACTGAAAACATCAAAGCGGAGCCATGATATGAAACTTACGCGTCGGCAATTTGGTCTTGGTACAGTAGCAGCGGCATCAGCTGGCGGGGTGATACTTCCGGCGGCCGCCCGAGCCCAAACGAACATGTTCGAAGGATCACTGGACCAGTTCACCGTGACGCCGCCCGAGGACGGCAAGAACTGGCACCCCTTGGCGGCCCAACGGCCGCATGACGAAATTCTATCCCGTCTCCAGGGTATTATGCAACGAGAAGGATTTGATGTTCTCTTGCTTGTTAACGCGGAAAACATACTCTATTCAACGGGCTATTATTCCAAATTCGCCTACGCACCAGGGATTCCTGCAGGAGCCCAGACGGCGGCAGTTATTCCAGCAGAAGGGAAAGCACATCTAATCGTCAGCTTGTACGAAAAAGATGATGCTCCAAGACAGACAATAGATGTTGAGTATGAGTCGGTAGCCGGTTTCGTTTTTGTGGATGACGGAACCGCGGAGTCACATCAGGAACGCGATCCCGTCCTTGACCCAGCTCTTACCATGAAAGCCGCATGGAATATTGCCCAGGATTACTTGGGCGATGGAAAATTCGGCATCGAGGCGGGCATGTTGATCGGAGGATTCAGGGATTACTTGCAAGCTGAACTGAACGGTACGCCGCTAACGGACTGTAGCGGCGTGATGTTTGAATCGCGCCTGATCAAGTTTCCTTGGGAAGTCGATATGCTGAGATTGGCGGCCCAACACGCAGAGCGTTTCATGGCGCGCTCTGCTCAGCAATTCGAACCTGGGATGAATGCCATGGTTATGGATAAGATTATTCAGATAGCCGCCTGGGAAGAAGATAGAGAGAACTCTATGAGCCTTCTTGGCTACCAGACTGGAATAGGGCCTTATTGGGGCATCGGCTTGGCCCCTCGGAACTATGTCATCCAGGAGGGCGATGTTGCGCGTATTGACGGCGGCGGATCGCATTTGGGTTATATCAGTGACATCTCGCGTACCTGGGTCGTTGCTGGTACGAAGCCAAGTCAAGCGCATGTGGATACCTATGACGCATTGTATGCCGGATTCGCAAAAGGCCTTGAGATGCTCGCGCCTGGCGTGAAGATGAAGGATCTTTATGCTGCAATCCGAACAGAAGTGGAAAAGTCGTCGGTTATTCCTGTTTACCCCCGAGGACACATGGGGCACTGCATTAGCGTGGCTCCGACAGCAGAGGATGTTCCCAAGATCTCGCAAAACGAGGAAGCCGAATTCCAGCCTGGCATGTGCATCAGTATGGAGTGCTCGTATATGGCGGCCGAGGGAGCTCCGGCACCGGGACCGTACAACATTGAAGACTCCTTTGTGATTACCGAAGATGGATACGAGCGGTTCACCACGGCCCCAGATTCGATATTCTGGAACGTATAGCGACTGGATAGCGACGCGTTCTCAAGTGGGGCTTTCTCCAGATCACGGAGAAAGCCCCTCTTGGGTGACGGGCCGGACGCTTCTTGAAGCGCACCGACGCCCGCGCCTCCGCGCGCAGTTCCCATCTGAGCGGAGCCACGGCGCGTTCGACCGTGCGCAGTCCGACATCGATTCCCCTCCCAGTTGCCAGTTTCCTGCGTACGACGTTACCGTAGCTGGCCTGGCGCTGGAGCCGCTCGGCGAGCCCGTCGAGTTTGCCCGCACGCTTTGACGAAACCGGCGGGTATCCCGACGGCCCTCGCTCCGCTCGTACCGTCCCGCGCCCCACAGGCGGTCGGCTTCAGCGTCCAGCATCGCATTCAGGGCTTCCTCGACCGTCCCGCGCACCATCTCGCCAAGTTGTCTCGTATCTGCGCCTCGTCGATCTGGATGACCTGTCCCATCGGCTTTGGTCTGTCGTTCTCGTCCATTCTCAGCCAGTCTGAAAGGGTCGACCTCGCGGTCAAATGTGAGAATGACCTTGAACGTTATCGCGCCTTCCTCGGCGGCGCGTGTCAGGATCGCCTCGAACTCGGCATCGGGCATGCGCACGAAGCCCTCGGATCGGGGCGGTGTCATCGGGATCCTCCTTCCGCCGCTCAGCCGACCTTGCAGCCCCAGAAGGACGTGTGATCGGCGGCGAAATAACCGTCCGCGACCCGGAAATACCCCTGCAGCTCGACGGTATCGCCTGCCGTCAGCGGCACCAGGGTCTGCAGCCAGATCGCAGTCGCGAGCGAGACATGGGTGGCGGAGATTTCGCCGAGGGAGCCGCGGATTTCGGTCGTGCCGTTCATCACCAGGCGCCCGCGCATGCGGGCCGTGGCGCTGGCGTTGATCTTGTAGAGCAGCGTCGCGCCGAAAAGGTAGGTGCCGTCGACCGGGGCGACGAAGTGATTGTTCGCTGCGTCGAACGCGCCCTGATCGTTGTAGTCGGTGTTGTTCAGGCCGATCTTGATCCAGGTCCCGACGCCGACATAGTTGTCGTAGTTAGTGTACGCCTTGAAGCGCGGCAGCCGGGGCTGGTCGACGATGCCGGTGGCGTTGTCGACGCTGAGCCCGTCGAAGAAGGTGCTGCCGTCGGCCGAGACCGCGAGCCGGAAGCGGTCGGAACCGAAGAGGCCGACCAGCGCCTTTGTCACGAAGCCGGTCTGCAGCGTCATCCCGAGATCGTTGCCAGCGGCCTCCTTGTTCATGGTGTAGAACAGATCGCCGGTCCCGCCCTCGGCGACGGTTCTGGCGGTCCAGAGAGCCGCGTTCAGCTTGGCTGAGAACGGGTTGGCGGCATCGGCGGAGGTGCCCAGCCCGACCAGTGCCATGTTCTGCAGGGCCGTGGGCGTTGTCCCGACCCAGCCCGCGCCGTCGTAGACCAGCAGCAGACCCTCGTCCTCGACCCACGCCCGCCACCCGGTACGCGGCGGAAGCCGCAGCCACGCCCCGTCGGTCCAGAGCGCGACATTCAGGTCCCAGCCCGCCCAGTCCCCGGTAGCGCCCGAACCGACGATGTAGCGGTCGCCATCGGCGGGAGAACCGGGCGGTGCCGTCAGATCCCGGTCGAGGACGGAGAGCTGGACGAGCCCGTCGAGGATCCGCAGCGCCTCATTGTGGGTGACATGCTTCTGGGCCTGCGCCGCCAGGATGTAGGGCAGCAGGAGATGGGTCGTGGCGTCGGACATGGGAAAAGCCTTTAGAACAAGAGCGTGACAGCCTTGGGCGCGCCCCGCCCCACAAGGGCGGAGAGCTGGTAGATGCGGATGTCGAGCGTGTCGCCGGTGGCGAGAAGCGCGCCCCAATCGGCGCTCTGCTGGGCGGCGGTGTAGAGCGCGCTGGTCGTCGTCGTGCTCAACACCCGTTTCACGGTGGCGCCGTCGAGGATCTCGACCTCATAGGCTTCCAGTTCCTCGCCGAGCGGCACCTCCAGCCCGCCCCAGCTGTCGGCGGAAAGTGCGCGCGACCGGCGTGTCCAGCGGATCGTCAGATCGCCGGGCGTGCGCGGCCTGCGCCACGGCTGCTCGACATGGGCGACTGAGAACGGCCGCAGCCCCACGCCCTGAGGCGGGAAGGCCTGCGCCACATAGGTCTCGTCGCTGACCGCGCGGCTCGCGGGGCCAATGCGCCAGTTCCACGGGATACCGAGATCGGCCTCGGCGATGGGCAGTGACGCAAGCGCGGTGTCCAGAACCACGACCCGCGCGCCAGCAGGCGCCGGATTGCCCATGGCGCCTTCCGTGCCGCGCTGGCCGCGGAGGAGCCGGGTCAGCCGGTACCGGCCGGGTGCCAGCAGCTCGGCCGCGCCCGCCTGCACGATCTCCCAGACGCCGGGCGCGCTCTCGATGGCGAGCGCGTTCGCGCCGCCGAACAGCGTCAGATCCGTGACACTCTCCAGCGTGCCGGTCAGCAGATCGACCACCAGCGCATTGCCGAGGTCGAAGCGCGACGTCGGCCCCGCGTAGAAGTCCGAGACCAGCGCCCCGATCCGGGCGCGGGACTGAGCCGTTGTCAGCAACTCGAAGCCATCGGTCGAGGGGCTCCGGAAGACGGCAATCTCGCCCGGCCAGGGAACGGCGTGCGCCGCAATGAGAGGCCGATGCGCGGGCTGGTCCTCGGTCAGCTGCGGCAGGTCCATGAGCACCGCATCCGGCGCGCCGAACACGACCGCGCGGGTCAACGACGCCGCGCGGGGGTTCCCGGGCGGCAGATCGTAGGTCGCCCGGTCCTGGCGCACCGCCTCGATACCGCGCGCCTCGGCGTCGGCGATGGAGACGAGCCGCAGATCCACCAGCCGCCCGTCATGCTCGAGCCGGATCGCGTCGGCCGGATCGAGCGCGAGCCGCGAGGGCGGCAATCGGAACGCCGCCGTCTCGCGCCCAACCCATGCCTCCATCAACGCGCGGCGGCAGCGGCGCTCGGCCTCCTCGGGCGGTACGGCCATCGGGAAGGACTCCGGAGACGATCCGCGTCGTGTCGACGGTGATGCGCCGGGCCTCGACGAGGGCCGGCGTCGTAGTCCTCGTCGGCCCGCGCGATCTGCCATTTCAGCGCCTGCGGCAGTTCCGTCTCCTGGCCGCGTGTCAGTTCCAGCACGTCGCCCTCGCGGGCCGCCACCAGATCGTCGGGCGCGAGAGTGGCGACGGAGGCCCGGCCGCGCATGACGAAGCGGATCACGCCCTCGGTCTCCACAGCGTCGAAGCCGAAATGCCGCGAGAGCGTGGTGATCGAGGCGCGCGGGCTTTCGAGGGCGGTGATGGCGTAGCCCTCGACCGCGCCCCAGAGGCCGGAGACGTCGATCCTCGACTCGGGCATCCCGGCCCGCAGGCAGAGGTGGCGGACGAGAGCCGCGAGCGACACCGCCCGAGGCCGACCCGTAAGCCAGTGGCCCGAGCCGCCAGTTCGCCCCGTCCGTCCAGACGTCGGTCAGCGCCGGGAAGAACGGGATAGGGCCGTACGTCCCAGGTCCAGGCGGCGCATTCGGGGACATGCACCATCCGGCCGCCGTAGACCGAGGACACCGGGTTGTTCGCCGGGGCGCCCCACCAGAGATACGTCGCCTCGAGATAGGCCCGCTGGATGGCATCATCGCGCCAGCCCCGCGAGAAATGTGGCGTAAAGCTCTCCGATGACTTCGGGTCGAAGAAGACGTTCGGCTGGTTCGTGCCCCGGTCGATGGCCGGACAGCCGAGTTCGGTGAACCAGATCGGCTTGGATTGCGGCGTCCATGCCGTCGGCGTGCCGCTCTCCACCCCGCCCGGGCGGTCGTAGTGCGCGTTCGACCACCAGGCGCGGAGATCCTTGTAGCGGAAGACCCATGGCTTGGCCGCAGCCCCATCGGTGATCGGGATGCGAACCTGCGCGGAGCGATCAGCGGCGCTGGCATAGAACCAGTCGAAGCCTTCGCCGCCCGCGATGTTGCCTTGCAGGTAGGCACGGTCGTAGATCGCGGGCCAGCCCTCAGCCGCGTCGGCATGCTCGAACCCGTCGCGCCAGTCCGACAGCGGCATGTAGTTGTCGATGCCGACGAAATCGGTCTCCGGATCGGCCCAGAGCGGATCGAGATGGAAGAACACATCGCCCGAGCCGTCGCCGGGCTGGTGCCCGAAATACTCGCTCCAGTCCGCCGCATAGCCGATCTTGGTCTCGGACCCGAGGATGGACCGCACATCCGCGAGCAGATCCCGATAGGCCTGCACCGCCGGATAGGTGCTGGCTCCGGAGCGGATGGTCGTCAGCCCCGGCATCTCGGTCCCGATGAGGAAGGCGTCCACCCCGCCTGCCGCCGCACAGAGATGGGCATAGTGCAGCACCATGCGGCGCAGGCCCCAGTCGCCGGACGTTCCGGTCCACGAAACCGACTGACCCGAGACGCTGAAGCTGGCGGGTGTGGCCGCGCCGAACAGCGCCGACACCTGCGCGGCCGCCGTGGCAGTCTTGTCCACGGCCCCGGCATAATCCGCAGCCGGAGAACAGGTGATCCGCCCCCGCCAGGGGAATGCGGGCTGGCCAGTCTCGGCGGCATTGTCGGAATACGGGTTCGGCAGCGTGTTGCCGGGCGGGACATCCATCAGGATGAAGGGATAGAAAGTCACCCGCATTCCACGCGCCTTCATCTCCTGGATGGCCTGCACCACTGCGAAGTCGGCGGGCGTGCCACCGTAAACGGGACGATCCTCATCATCGCGGCTGACCAAAAAGGCGCTGGCCCGGCTCACGCCGTTCACCGACCAGCTGGCGGGCGTGGTGGATTTGGCCGACACCTCGACGCCCGGCCGCACCTTGCAGGAGCCCGCCCGCAGATCGTCGCCGAACCAGGCCACGACGAGACTGACGCTCTCGACCGCAGGCGCCATCGCCTGCAGGCGGTCGAGCGCCTCCACCATGTCGGTGGAGTCGGCCAGCGCGTTCAGGTTCTCCGGCACCGTCGCGCCGCCGTCGGTCTTGCGGATGGCCTGCGTCGCGTAGGTGAACTCGCCCGAGGCCGGGATCATGGTGACGGCACGAGTGAGCCCCTCGGCCGTGTCGGGATCCGCGAGCGGGCGGAACACCTCGAAGGACAGCTGCGGCAGGCGGTTGCCGTAGGTGGAGAGCGCCAGCTCCTCGAAGACCACGTAAGCCGTGCCGCGATAGGCGGGCGTGTTGGCGGAGCCCATCTTCGCGGCGATGAACGGATCGACGGTCTGCGCCTCGTCGCCGGGATACCAGCGCCAGGTGACGCCCGAGAGATCCATCGGCTTGCCGTCGGCCCAGATGCGGCCGATCCCGGTAATCGGGCCCTCGCAGAGCGCCACGCCGAAGCTCGCATAGTACAGATACTCGGTGGTCTTGACCTTGCCGCCGCCCCCGCCGCCCTTGCCGCCGCCCTGCGTAGTGGTCCTGGTCTCCTCGCGGAAATCCGTCGCCCAGATGACGTTGCCGCCCATGCGCATGCGGCCATAGACGCGCGGGATCACGGCTCCCTCCGTCGAGGCGGTGATCCGGAGGCTGTCGAGCCGCGGCCCTTCGATGCGCTGCGTCGGCGCGAGCGAGGACACGATCCAGCTGTCGACCACCGAGCCGATCGTGGAGCCGACGAAACCACCGATGGTCGCCGCGCTCACACCGAGGATTGCGCCGCCGATCGACCCGCCAATGGCGGCGCCGGCCGCGCCAAGAACGAGGGTGGCCATGTCGGGGTCTCAGCGTTGCGGAAACAGGAAAGCGAAGGCGATGCGCCGCCGCCAGGCATTTGTAAGCGGTTCCTCGATCACGCCGAGCCGCTCGTAGGCGTGGAGGAATGTGCCGGGCCCGGTCAGAACCCCGACATGCTTGGCGATCGCGCGCGGCATCATCCGAAACAGCACCAGCGCGCCTGGACCGGCCTCGGCGGGCGCGACCTCGATCATCATGCGCCGCGCGCCCTCGGCGAGAACCTCGCGCGGGCCGATCTCCCCCCAGTCGCGGCTGTAGGGCGGGATTCGGAACGGCTCGAGGCCGACGACCTCGCGCCAGACGCCGCGTGCCAGCCCGAGGCAGTCACAACCGACACCACGCAGGCTCGCCTGGTCGTGGTAGGGCGTGCCGAGCCAGGAGCGCGCAATGGCGACGACGCGGGTGGGGTCGGCGGAGGTCACAGCACGGACCCCTCTTGCCCGCCATCCTTCGTGGCATAGCGCAGCACCGCGTCCTGGCCGGGAATGTGCGGGAAGCCCCGGAAATTGGCGGTGTTCGCGAACTTCCCCCCGCAGGTTTCCATGCGCTTGTCGCAGCCCGCGCGGATGGTGAAACCGTCGCTCTCGGCGATCACGCGCACTGGCGCTTCGAGCAGGGTCAGCACAGCGATGCCGCCCGTCACGTCGTGTCCCAGAACCTCGGTGCGGCGCCCGGCATTCGCGCCGCTGGTCCAGTCCAGCGTGCCGAAGGTGAACCAGCCGGAGGCGAAGCCGCCGAGGCCCGAGGCGGTGAAGGCGCGATCGCGTAGCAGATCGAAGACGGCACCGGTGCCCTTGTAGGTCGGGTTCTCCAGATCGACGCCGCAACGCGCATCGCCGAGCGCCGCATCACAGGTCGCCTGGAACGTCCGCCCCACCGTCTGGCCCAGCACATGCGCCAGCGAGCGCACCTCGGCGACGAAAGCGAGCCGCCCGCGCCGGATTTGGCCGATGGCCCCGCGCCGCATCAGCACGCGCTGGCTCGGATCGGCCCAGTTCACCCGCCAGACCTCGACCTCCGCATTGTCCCAGCGCCCATCGAGGATGTCGGTCTCGGTGATCCGGTCAGAGGTCAGCACGCCCTCGGCGTCCTGCGCATCGACCGACAGGTCCGAGCCCGAGCGCACCTCGGAAGCCGTCAGCCCGCTCTCGGGTTCAAAGTCGGTGCCGTCGAAGCTCAGCGTCCGGTCGTGGTCGGTGAAGCCGAAGGTGACGCCATCGGCCCGGGTAATCCGCCAGCACCAGGCGAGCGTCGTCGTGCCCTCGTCAAGATGGGCCTGCAGGGCTGGCGAGAGGGATTTCATCGGCAGGTTCCCGTCATGCGGTCGTCGAGATCGGCGATCCAGTCGGCCCAGTCCGGCGACACTGCGGCGACCGTCTCGGCGGGTGGTCGGGCGAGCCGCGCCTCGGCGTAGGAGGCGCAGCCGGCATCCGAAAACGGGATCGACTCCGCACAACCGCTAAGCAGCAGGCTTGCGGCCATGATTCTTGTGGTATTCATGTTGTCTCTCCGCAGCTTTCCGAGCCGCCACCGCATCGGCCTTTGACCGAAAGCTCCCCAGCAGCTTTCGGCGCCCCGCATCCGCGTGGACATACGCCCACCAGCGGCGCTTCTCATGGTTCCAGCTCACGCCAACGACGCCAGAGCTGTTGCGGGAGGACATTGCGGTGTTCCTGGCGTTCTCCTTCGGATCGACCGGACGCAGGTTCCGCCAGCGATTGTCACTGCGCTGTCCATTGATGTGGTCGATCTGGCTTTCCGGCCACGCGCCCGTCATGAACGCAAAGGCCACCTGATGGGCGTAAACGTGGACGCCCAGAATGCGCCCAGCGATGTAGCCGTGTACACGCCGCCCGAAGGCGGGCCGACCAGCATGTCTGGCGTTCCAGATCCTGCAGACCCACGCCGGCTCGCGTTTGCAATGTGTGAAATGCGCTGGCCGTCGTGCCTTCCATGTAAACTGGCCGGTATCGGGATCGTAGTGAATGAGGTCACGTAGAAGCGCCGGCTCAATTCGTGGCGCCGTTTTGCTGAGATCGTTCATCACCAGCGCCCATCGTTGCGGCGCAGCCGCTCAGCAGGATCGCCAGTGACGCGGCCATCGCGAACGGCGTCGCGCCCGCGCTCGATGCGCTTGCTCTTGTCTTCCATGGCATCGCGTTCCGCCTCCCGTTTGCCCGCGCGCTTCCCTTCGACGCGACCCCAAAGGCGGCCGAGGACCACGCCCCCGACCGAGCCCAGGGCGGCGACCAGCCAGACCAGGAGATCAGCCATCGCCGCGGAACCCGCGCTCGATCCGGTCGCGCAGACCGATCAGGCCGAGACCGAGGAACATGAGGCCCGCGGGCGAGGCATCGCCAGAGCCGGCGAGTAGCGCAACGAGCCGGGACAGTTCGACGAGCGAGCCAGTCGCGGGCAGCGCAAGAGACGCGATGCCGGTGAGCATGGCGAGCAGTCCCGCCCACCAGGTGAGCGAGTTGGGGCGGACATAGCGCATGAGTCAGGTCCTCCGGATCAGGGTGGCGAAGAATGCGGCCAGCCGGGCGAGCCAGCCGGTCGGCGTAGCGGGTTCAGGATCGAGGACCGGCGGCCACGGTGTCGGAGGTCGCCGTAGCAGGGCCAGCGCCTCGTCTTCGGTGAGGCGACGGATCGGCCGCGAGAAGTCCACGCGACCTGTGCGGTCCACAGACCAGACCGGGATCGTGCCGCCGGGATAGCGGCCATGGCGGAACAGGTCGCGCTCGGCTTCCCGCCTCGGAATGATCGCCGCCGGACGCCGCCAGTTCAGAAACGCGTTGGCGGCTGCAACGCGATTGCCGGCGTTCAGATGCCGGGTCAGCGCGGCCTTCGCGATGCCGCCGGTGTTGTAGTGAAAGCTGACCAACGCATCGAATTCATGCGGCGCCAGCGGCACCTTCACGGCGCGCAGCACAGCGGCCTCATAGCGCGCGAGGTCGGCCCGGAAGACCCGGAACGCCTCGCGGATCCCGGCGTCGAGATCAGGGGGCATGCCGCGGGCCATGGTGGCCGGATCGGGAGGACCGGCCGCGGCCGTGTGGCCGATGCCGAATGTCCAGACCTGTTTCACATCGAGATAGGGCCCGGGCACGATTCCTTCGTGCCGGACGAGGGCCAGCAGGCCCCGGTCGGTCATGTGCATGGGATTACCGGAAAAGCGAGAGGATCAGGATCAGCGCCGCGACGACGAAGCCGATGCGCAGACGGTGGGTAAAGGCCGCTCGAGGGTCGGCCGGGTCGCAGCGGAGGGAGCGCGCGAGGCGAAGGATCTCATTCATCGCCGTCGCCCTGCTTTGCGCTGCGGAGGCGGGCGAGCAGCATCTCGATGAAGGCCGGCCCGAAGACGCCCACGAGATAGGCGGCTGACCCGGCAGCGCCGCCCGCGGGGATCGTCTCGGGCGGCAGGCCGAGCCAGGCGGTGATCACGGCCATCGACAGGCTGCCCATGCCCGCGGCGATCAGACCGCCGAGCAGGATGTGCCGGAGCGCGTCGCGCAGGTGCATCTTCGTGGTCAGCGCGTTCGTGGCACCGCCGAGCGCGCCCCAGGCGGCGAGGATCACGGCGGTCGAGGCCGCGAGCTCGCGCAGCACGGCGGCGACAAAGCTGCCGGTGTCGTTCATCGCCGGATCTCCAGAAGCGGAATGGAGGTGATCGAACCGAGCCGCTCGAGGTCGAGCGTCACGTCGAGCGCGTCGGTGTCGAAGCGGACCGGCACGTCGAACTCGAAGCCTGCGGTCACGGCGACGCCCTCGGCCGGCGCGGTGTCGAAGGTCACGATGCCGGTGGTCGTGTCGATCGACCAACCGCTGGGCTGTTCGGCTCCATCGAGCGCGACGCGCACCGTGTCGGCGACCGGCTTTGTGATCGTCCGAGTCCAGGTCTGGCTGCCCGAGGCATAGCGCTTCACCAGCTGGAAGGCGGTCGTCGTGCCGTCGCCTGTGCCGATCGACTGATCGGTCGGCGACGGCGTGCCCGAAGGCAGGCAGGACTTGTGGTCGCCCCAGTCCTTGAAGCGGAAGCCATGGAGGCGGCCGTTTCGCGCCTCGAAGAAGGCGACCACCGTCGCCAGATCGTCGGCGCGGCGGATGCCGTAGGCGACATCGTAGCGGCGGCGCGAGTTGGCCCAGCTGGCGTTGCGCTCCTCGTCACCCGAGGCAAGCTCGACGATCTGCGTCCGCCGCTCCGGCCCGCCCCGCGCGCCACGACTGATGTCGTCGGGAAACCGGACTTCGTGGAACGCCATCACATACCCCTCCGCCCGAGCGAGACGGCGCGGGCGATGTCGGCGGCGACCTGGGTGCGGGACTGCCGGAAGCTTTCGGCGTCGCGGGCCATGATGGTGACGTTGACCGCGCCGCCCGCGCCGTAGCTCTGCGCCTCCCGCCGCGACAGCACGCGCTCACCGCGTTGCAGGATCGCGGGCACCTCGTCATGACGCAGCCCCGCCATGCCGCCTGAATGCATGCGCGGGGCGGCGGCGAAAGCCATGGCCGGGACCATGCGCGAGGGCCCGGCCGATCCGACCATCCCGCCCGCATGCAGGACGTTGGCGAAGATGCCGCCCGCCCCGGAGAACACGCCGGAGAGCGCGTTTGCGATCGGCCCGAGGATGAACCGCCGCGCCGCGAGCTGGGCGAGGTCGGCCAGCAGCGAGGTGACGAGGTCGCGGAAGTTCAACTTGCCGGTCTTCACGAAGTTGCCCACGGCCGTCTCGGCGGACTGGAAGGCGCCGACGAGGCTCTGGCCGATGTCGCCGCCGATCTGACGCGCCTTGCTGGCATAGTCGGAGAGTGCCGCCGTGACCGCCTGCCAGCCGGTGACGGCGGCCTCGGTCGCGGGCTCCGCTACCGCAGCAGCAGCTCCGGCCGCAGCACCTGCACCCGTGGCGGCGCGTCCGGCATCGCCGAGCGCCGTCTCCAGCCGCTCGGCCGCGCTGGTGGCCTCGGTCAATACATCGGCACTGGCTTCGTCGGTTCCCCGCACGGCATCGCTGAGCGCCTGCCAGCTTTCCAGCGGGGCACGGGTCCCCTCGGCCAGATCGCGCGCGGCGCCGCGATAGAGATTGGCGGACTCGAGCGCGCGGTTGGCCGCGTCCGTCAGTCCGAGGTCTGGTGCGGTGAGTGGGTTGTCCTCGAAGGCGCGGTCGAAAGCCGCCTGAGCGGCGGTGGTCGCGGCCGTCGCCGCACCCTCGAAGCGGTTCTCGATCTCGCCGAGGTCGAGGTCGGGCACCAGCGAGATGCGCCTTTCGGAGCCGAGAGCTTCGAGTCCCTGGTTGATGCCACCGATGAAGCCGTTGATGCGCGACACCACGCCGTTCAGCATCGCCTCGACGCCGTCGACCAGGCTGTTGGCTGCCTGGAACGCCAGGTCGCCGATGGCGGCGGGCAGCAGACCCCAGATCGCCTTGATCGCCTCGTAGGCGCCCTCGAACGTATTCGCCGCCGTGTTGCCGAAAGCCACGAGGCTCTCGATGGCGCTCTGCATGCCCGAGGCGGCGTCGGCCTTCAGGTCGAAGAACATCGCCGTGGCGGCCGCGCCCGCCGCAGCGGCGCCCATCCGGATCCGCTCCCAGACCTCGACGGCGACGTCCTTCAGGAGCGACATCGCCTCGCCGAAGCCGCCCGCGCCGGAGATGAGGCGGGTGAACTGGTAGACGAGCTCGCCCGCGCCGACGATCAGAGCCCCGATGCCGGTCCGGATCAGCGCCCCGCGCAGGACGACCAGCGCCGTAGCGAGGCCACGGACGGAGAGCGCCGCGGCGGCCATGCCCGCGACCCAGCGACCGGCGAGAAAGGCGGCGAAGGTGGCCGCGTAGGTCGTAAGGCGACCGATGTTGTCGAAGAGGCCGCGGATCGCGATGCCGAGCGGGCCGGTGCGGCTGGCGACCGCCGCCATGGCATCCGCGACGGCCTCCAGCGCGGGGGCTGCAGCGACTGCGAGCTGGTTCGACAGCCCGCGCCAGATCAGCCCGAGCCGGGAGATCGCATCGTTCGTGCGCTCGATCTGGTCAGCGTCCTGCTCCGAGACCACGACCCCGAAAGCGAGGACGTCCTCGGTCGCCTGGCGCAGCGTCGCCGTGTCGATCCGGCTCATGGCGATGGAGCCTTCCTCGCCGAAGAGCTGGCCTGCCACGGCCGCGCGCTCGGCGGCGGGCACAAAGCTCTCGATGGCGGAGTTGATGGCCCCCACACGCTGGTCCAGCGGCAGCGCCATCAGGTCGGTGGCTGAAAGGCCCAGCCGGTCGAGCGCGTCAGCAGCCGGGCCCGTCCCGGCGGCCGCTTGGCTGAGACGGCGCGTCAGATCCTTCGTCGCCTGCTCGATGCCGGACATCGACACGCCAGCCAACTCGCCCGCGCGCTCAAGCGTCTGGATTGAGGCCACCGTGGTGCCGAGCGACTGCGCCAGCTTGGCCTGCGCATCGACGGTCTGCAGGCCGGAGCGGATCATCGCCACGCCCGCGGCGGCGGCAGCTGCCACGGCGGCGGCCGCCGCAACCCGCACCCGCCGCGAGAAAGCCGCGAGCCGAGCGTTGGCCGCCTCCATCTCGCGGCTGATACCAGCTTGCACTAATCAGAACCCATGCGCCCATTCTCGGAGGCCTATGGTCATGATCCTCGACGGTCGGTCCATGAGGCGGTTCCACGCCTCGCAGGCCAGGGTGACGATGTCATCGTAGCTCTCGAACACGCGGTTCGAGAGCCAGTTCTCGCGGAGGTACTGCCAGATGTTCTCGACCGGGTTCAGTTCCGGCGACCGGGGCGGCAGGGCCAGGAGGGTGATGTTCTGTGGCACGGCGAGGGCGCGGGACATGTGCCAGCCGGCCTGGTCGAGGATGACCACGGCGTGTGCGCCGGGGTCGACCATGGCACTGATCTCGGCAAGGTGGGCGGTCATGGCAGGGGTGTCGCAGCCTGGCATGACCAGACCCGCGCCCTTGCCCGCCTTCGGGCAGATGGCTCCGAAAATATAGGCCGACTGCGTGCGCTGGTCGTGCGGCGCCGAAGGTCGTGTGCCGCGCCGTGCCCAGCGGCGGGTGATCGTGTTCTTCTGGCCGATCCTGGCCTCATCCTGGAACCACAGCTCTATTGCGGTGCCCTCGGGAAGCGTCTCGCGGATTTCCGCCAGCCGGACGGGGAAGTCTTTTTAAAAGCGGCAATTTCCTCCGCGTTCTGGGCATAATGGCGTGGCCGTGCGGAGAGCTTGCCGAAGCCGAGCGCATTGAGTTCCCGGCTCAGGGTCGCCGCGCTCACCGAGATGCCAAACTTGTCCCAGACCCAGGCCGCGAGATCGATCAGCCGCCACCGGACAACGCCGTCGCGCACCGGGTTCGGGCCGCTCTCGACGACCCGCACCAGCGCCGCCCGCTGGGCATCGTCGAGCTTCGGGCGGTTGCCTGGCGGCTTGCGGCCGATCAGACCGGCCGGCCCCTCGGCATTGAAGCGCTCAACCCAGTCACGCAGGATCTGCCGGCCGACACCGCCGGTCTCCGCCGCCTCACCTCGGCTGCCACCGTCATAGATCACCGCCAGCGCCAGCAATCGCCGCGTCTGGTCTGCATCCTGGCTCTGCCGGGCCAGCCGCCTGAGCTCCGCCGCCGTGAAGTCCCTCCGTATCGCCAAAGCGCGTCCCATGCCTGCCTCCATGTCGTTTTCGACACAGAATCAGAGATCGGCTGCAAAGGGAATCCCCTGCGAGAGTCGGTGTCAGCGCAAGTTGGTATGAGCCGTCCGAAGCCGCGCGACCCGGCATCACCGACACCTTCCAGCTCGGCGCGCACTTGTCGGCCGCCGACCGCGGCGAGGCGGACGGACACACGCTTGTGTGGATGCCGCGCGGAATGCAAGGACATCGTGAACCTCCTGAACGTGTGATCGAGTGCGCGCTTGTGTCAGGCCTCTGATTGCGGCTCTTTACATGCGCCGCGGGCCGGGATGGTGGTTCGCGGGCCGGGTCCAAGACTTCTCACCGGGCTCGAAGCCCTGCGCGTCTCGCTGGTTTTCCCTGCCCCGATCCGGTCGATCAGTTGTCCATTCGGCTCATGCCTTCCTCACATCCCCGATATCCGGCTGACCGGCGGCGGTGTCACACCTCTGCCAGGGCCGGATCCCGGTAACTCTCGCCTTTCGTGAGCATCGCCCAGATGCGCCGCGCCATCTTGTTGGCGAGCGCGATGGCCACGAGGATGCGCGGCTTTCTGAGCATCAGCTTGCCGAGCCACGTGTCCTCGGGGATGCCGCGTCGGCAGGCCCCCACCATCGCGGCCATGGCGCCGACCACCAGCAATCGCCGGATGTCGTGCTGGCCGGCCTTCGAGACCTTCCCCAGCCGCGCCTTGCCGCCGGACGAGTTCTGTCGTGGCACGAGACCGAGCCAGGCGGCGAAGTCGCGCCCGCGCCGGAATGTCTCCATCGGCGGCGCGAAGGCCTCGATCGCCATCGCCGTGATCGGACCGACGCCCGGCATGGTCTGCAGCAGCCTGGCCCAACGGCTCTCCTTCGACAGCTCGGCGATCTGGGCGTCGAGCGCGGCGATCTCGCGGCCGAGGCTTTCGATCTGGCGCAGGATGCCACGGCAGGCGATCCGCGCGGGTCCGGGCAGATCGCTGGTCTCGTCCTCCAGCACCGCGACCAGCTTCGGCAGATGCTGCAGGCCGACCGGCGCGATGTAGCCGAACTCGTAGAGATGCGAGCGCAGGGCGTTCACCAGCTCGATCCGCTGCGCGATCGCCTTCTGGCGGACGCGGAACACCACGGCGCGGGCCTGCTGTTCGGCGCTTTTGGGCTCGACGAAACGCATGTGCGGCCGGGTCGCGGCCTCGGCGATTGCCTCGGCGTCGGCCGCATCATTCTTCTGCCGCTTGACGTAGGGGGTGACGTATTGCGGCGAGATCACCTTCACGGTGTGACCCAGCGCTGCCATCTCCCGCGCCCAGTAATGCGAGCCCGGACAGGCTTCCATCGCCACTATGCGCGGCGGCTGCGCCGCCATGAACCGCTGGAACTGCAGACGCGTGAGCTTCTTGCGAAATACGGGCCGCCCGTCCGCCGCGGCACCGTGCAGCTGGAACACGTTCTTTGCCAGATCAATCCCGATGATGGTAACTTCTTCCATGGATGCCGTCTCCTGTCCTGTCTTGTGCCTTGACATCACAAGCTTGGCACATTGCGATGCCGTTGGGGGAGCGCGGCATCCACCCCATCTTCTCAGCCATGGGAGTGATCCATCTGTTCGTTGAGCTTGGCGACCATCACCGCTTCGATGACGGGCAGCAGTTCGGCCATGGCGAGCGGCGGCACGCCGAGCGCGTCCCCGAGCGCCAGCGCCGCCGACATGTCCCAGCCGATCACCGCGCCCGGCAGCACGCGCAGCTGGCCGCCGAGGCGGCCGACGAGGTCCCAGACCTGCCAACCCTCCGGCGTTTCCGGACGGTTCAGCCGCGCCGGGCAGTCCGGGCACGGCCCTTGGCAGGCTTCGCAGTAGCGCTCGCCCCCGCCGAAGGACCACTCGGCGAGAGCGCAGAGACGTTTTTTTCCTGTTCCAGCAGCAGGCCCTTCGAGACGTAGGTCAGCTGGAAGGCCTCGAAGATCGGCCAGACGTCGAGCAGCGCGTCGATGGCCTCGGGGCTCGGGTCGATCGGCTTGCCGTCCGCATCGCCGATGCCCTCCCAGCCGAGCACCGCCCGCCGCGCGAGCGCCTTCGCGAAAGCGACGGCGCGTTCCTCGTCCGAGGCTTCTTCCGGAACTGCCTCGACGGCGGGATCGCTCCGGGTCGCCACCATCAGCGCGGTGGTCAGCGGGCGCAGCTGCACCCGGACGCCGGGCGCGAGGTCATGCCAGCGCGGCGCGTTCGTCAGGTCGAGCGTCAGCATTCTCAGTACACCTCGATGTCGTTGATCAGAGTTGCGGTGCACATCCGGCCGATCACGCTGTCGCGCGCCGCCTGCCAGTCGAAGGTGGCCTGGACGCCCTGCGGTCCGGAGATTTCGATGCGCGGGCGCGGCAGGTAGACGGCGTGCACGGTGAAGGTGAAGCTCTCGCCCGAGGGCAGGACGTAGGCGAATTCCATCTCGCAGGCCTCGCCGTTGATGGCCTGCGTCACCAGCGTCTGGTCGGCGAAGCGCACCTCGATCCGGCCGGTCAGCGCCGCGATTGACGGGTCGGCCCCGTCGATGCGGCCGTCCGAGCGGATGGTCTCGATCCGGTCGAGGTTGTTGGCATAGGTGATCTCGGCCGAGACCACATTGCCGAGGGCGGTGCCGTTGCGCGTGATCGCGCCGTTGAAGTGTCCGAAGCGCTTCAGCTCCAGCGCGGCGGGCGTTCCGGCGCTGGTCGTGGTGCCCACCGTCTCGCCCTGCGCGACCAGCCGCGCCGTCGCGGTCAGGAGCCCTGAGCGCTGCATCTGCCAGGTGATCTGGTCGAGCACGCAGCCCGAATACATCGCGTAGCGCGGGACCTCGGGCATGCCGGTCTCGATTGACATCGAGGGCAGCGTCCACGACCCCGATTGGAACTCGTGGCTGTACGGGGCCTCCGCGCCCGTGGTCGTGGGTGCGCCGAAGGCCGCCTTCAGCCAGAAGCCGAAGGCCTCGGCGTCGAGCGGTACAACGACATCGCCGTCTGCCGTGACCGCGTCCTTGATCGGCGCAAGCGGATCGCGGCCGTACCCCAGCAGCTCCGAGTTCAGCAGCGGCTGCTCGGCTCCCAGCGAGGTGCTGGCGAAGGGCATGCGGGTAAAGCCGCTGGCGGGCGGCGTTCCATAGGTCGTCTCGAACGCAAGCGCCATCAGCGCCCGCGCCCCCTGGGCTCGTGCCATCGTGGTCTCCTAGAGCGTTTTCAATTCAATCGCGTTCGTATCCGCAGGCTTGGAAGTAGTTCTCGACTTCCTAGGGGCTGAAGGCGTCGAGGGCTTCTGCGACGGCGCGCCAGAGGCCTTCGACGGTTCGCGCGGCGGCCTTTCGCAGACGCGCCTTGAGTTTGGAGAACGCCATTTCGATGGGGTTGAAATCGGGACTGTAGGGCGGAAGGAAGCGCAAGGTCGCGCCGGCGGCTTCGATGGCGGCGCGTATGGCAGGGGGTTTGTGGGCGGGCAGATTGTCCATGACCACGACGTCGCCCGGGCGCAGGGTCGGGACAAGAGCCTGCTCCACATAGGCGAGGAACGCGGCCGCGTTCATCGGGCCGTCGAGCACCATCGGCGCGGTCATGCCGGAGAGGCGCAAGGCGCCGGTGAAGGTCGTCGTCTTCCAGTGGCCGTGGGGAACGCCGGCGCGACATCGCTCGCCGCGCATCGCCCGGCCCCGAAGACGCGCCATCTTCGTCGACGCTCCGGTTTCATCAATGAAGACCAGCCGCTCGGGATCGAGGCTCGGCTGACCCCGGAACCAGGCCTGCCGGCGGGCCTTTATGTCGGGCCGATCCTGCTCGGCCGCGTGCGCGGTTTTTTTTGAAGGTGATCCCGCGACGGTCAAGCCAGTACCAGATCGTCGAGGAAGCGACCCGAAGGCCGCGGTCCGACTCCAGCCGGTCTGCGATCTCTGCGAGCGTGACGTCCCTGTCAGCTTCGATCAGGCCCAGGATGAAGACTTCGTGCGGATCGAGAACCGATCCGAAGCCCGAGCCCTGCGGCTTCGGCAGAACGTCGCCGGTCGCCCGCTTCAGGCGCGACCACGCCCCTGCCGCCGCCTTGCTCACCGAAAATCGCCGCGCCGCCGCCCCCGTCGACATCCCGGACTCGATCGCCGCAACAACCCGGCGGCGCAAATCCACGTCCAAAGGCCTTCCCATCTCATCCTCCGTTGCGAAAAACCGAGAGGATCGAATCCGCGTTCGCCCGAAAAGGGAATCCTCAACGACTCAGGTCCGGATGAAAACGCTCTAGGGTTGTCGGGGTCAGGCCAGCGGTCGGCCGTGGAACAGTGCAGCACCACCGGAATGACGGCGGCCTTCAGACTGGCCGCGCCCTCGACCGGCAGATCGACCGGGCGCGGCGCCTCCGCCTCGACCCAGTCGCAGAGCCCGCCCAGCGTGCGGTCGGCGGCGAGTGCCGAGCCGATGCTGGCGGTCAACGTGTCGAAGGCGATGTCACGGGCGGCGCCCTGCACGACCGCCTCGATCTCGGCGCGGTGCTGGTAGTGGTAGCAAAGAGGCGACAGCGTCACCTCGGGCTCGCCCGGTTCGCCATCGCGCAGGATCAGCAGCCCCTCGCTCGGGATACGTTCGGGCAGCACCTCGCCGCGCAGAGCCGTGGCGGGCAATGCCGACAGCCGCGCGTGCAGCGCGGTGAGGATGGTTTCGCGGGGGGTGGGCATGGGCGAGACGGCCTTTCGTTGTTCTGCGTTGTTCCGAATCGGATTGACGCGCCTCGTGCCAGCCCCTAGAAGGGTTTGGAACAACGGAGAACAACACCATGTCAGAGCGCAGATTTACAGCATCCAAGTCAAGATCGAACCGCCCCGGTTGGAGCGTCACGTTCCGACACCCGGTTCGCACCGACAGTCGTGGTGAGTGGGGCCTCAAGGTCCGGAAGGGCCTTGGTACCTCAGATGATGCTGCTGCCGATCTCTTGGTGGGACAACTGAACGAACTTCTTCACGATGAGTCGTGGTGGAGTGGTGATCGCCGCAACGACGCAGAACTTCGATTCGACCCAGTCGTGGTATCGGCGTTTTACGACGGCATAGAGGTGGTGGCGCACGATGCTGAGGAAAGACGCTCCGATGTGATCCCTTTGCCGACTCGGGATGACGGCTACGGCACCATTCTCTTCTTGGGTACGACCGGGGCGGGAAAGACGACTCTCTTGCGGCACATCATTGGCTCGGACCCCGAGAAGGACCGCTTTCCATCGACTTCGACAGCCAAGACCACAACTGCCGACATCGAGATTATTGCCTCTCCTGGCGATTTCTCGGCTGCCGTCACCTTCATGCCGGAGCACGAAGTTCGAGCACACATAGATGAGTGCCTCGAGGAAGCGTGCCTAGAGGCGATTCAGGGAAAGCCAGACGGAAAGATCGCTGCTGCCCTGCTGGAGCATCGCGAGCAACGCTTTCGTCTATCCTACATTCTCGGCGCCTGGAGGACTTCAGTCGAAAGCGACGATGATGATTTCTCCTTTGAAGACGACGTGATTGCAGAAGGTGCGGTTGATGACGAGGAGGCCGTATCGTCGGAAGAAGTCGCGCTACATCGGGAGCGGCTTGCTGGCTTCGTGTACGCCATCAAGGAGTTGAGCAAGGAAACAGGGGCAACGTTTGAAGCGTCTCTCGGGAAGCTCAAGGACCAGAAGACCGCGGACGACCGCGCGACTTGGCTCGAGCTTTTCGGGGTCGAGGCCTTCCGAAATCCCAAGTTCTCAAGCCTTGCCCTCGACATCATGGATGAGGTGGCAGATCGCTTTGCCAAAATTGACGCCGGAAACACCGAGCGCTCGGCAACCGACTGGCCGATTATCTGGACATTCAGCTGTCCCGACCGTGACGAATTCCTTGCCGCTGTTCGCTGGTTCTCGAGCAACCATCACAAGCAGTTTGGTCGATTGCTGACACCACTTGTCGACGGGATCAGGGTTCAGGGCCCCCTTTACCCTGATCTGGGCGACGATACCGCCGAGTTGAAGCTTGTCCTCCTAGATGGTCAGGGTCTTGGGCACACGGCCAGTAGCGTTTCGTCGGTCTCGACGCGCGTCACCAACAAGTTTGCGAAGGTGGACATGATCTTGCTGGTCGACAACGCGCAGCAGCCAATGCAGGCGGCGCCCTTGGCACTGCTGCGCGCCGTGGGAAGTTCGGGCTTCGCCGACAAGCTGGCCATCGCGTTCACGCATTTCGATCAGGTCAAGGGTGCCAATCTAGGCTCATTCGATCAGAAGCGGGACCACGTTCTCGGCTCAGTCGGGAACGCAGTGGCCAGCCTGAGAGACATCGTCGGTGCTGGCGTAGCCGGAGCTATTGAACGTCAGGTGGACGCGAATTCCGTCTTCTTGGGCGGGCTGGACAAACCCACCTTGAGGCTTCCCGGCGGCTTCAAGCGCCAACTGGTGCATTTGATCGAGATGATGCAGGCTGCGTCCTCTCCCGCGGAAGAAACAGATTGCAGCCCGGTCTACGACCTCAAGGGGCTCGAAATCGCGATGCACGACGCAATCGATGCGTTCAGAGATCCTTGGCGCGCAAGGCTGGGTCTCGCCTATCACGACGGCATCTCGAAGGAGCACTGGACACGCATCAAGGCACTCAGTCGCAGGCTCGCTTCTCGTTGGCAGATGAATACGATAATCTCACCCCTGTCGCAGACCTCCTCGCGCGGCTGCAGGAGGAGGCTTCGAAGTGGTTAGACCGCCCATCTGGATGGACACGACTACCCTCTGACGAAGAAGAGCGCGAACTGGCGCTGGACCGGATCAGGCGGGCCGTCTTCGGAAGGCTCTACGACCTCACTAAAAGTCGCCTCACTGACGACCAAGTTGCAGGTTGGCGGGATGCATTCGATCACAGCGGACCCGGGCTCTGCGACGCTGCGTGCCCGTACCATTGAGACCATCCACGAGAACGCAGCGCCGAGGATTAGTGCTGCAATGAGTGCCGATGCTCGTCTTTTCTTGAACCGCCTTCACGAACTTCTACAGGAAGCCATCATTGATGCCGGTGGGCAGATAGCTGCAACCCC
>JAEPEX010000090.1_pt1 | contig 44918 bp, 39 predicted proteins | sample 9130951 | NCBI WGS metagenome assembly JAEPEX01 (sample SAMN17228542, study PRJNA684324) | microbial mat metagenome | biome: saline marsh[ENVO:00000054]; feature: microbial feature [ENVO:01000007], biofilm[ENVO:00002034], sulphate-reducing...; material: estuarine water [ENVO:01000301]|estuarine... | reverse complement strand
GTAAGCGCTCATTAATCAGCATCTTTTTTTAGTTTCGCCGATATGTTCCGTTGTGTCAAACCTTAGCTCGGGAGGCATCAATGGAACGAGATCAGATTAAACGACACGGTGACAAACACCGCTATTGGCAGCACCACCTCGATCAATGGCACCAATCGGGTTTGAGTCAACAGCGCTACTGCGCCGCCAACCAGCTCAGCATATCGAGTTTTCATTATTGGCGGGGTAAACTCAGTCAAGAAGATCCACAAGAGAAGCCTCGTTTTTACCCCTTGAGTATCGCTGAGCAAACGCCTCTTCCCCAAACCAAGTTGCATGACGCCAGTCTCCGGCTGCATTTAGGCGGCGATCGGTTCATCATCGCCATTGACGACTCTTTTTCTCCAGCGCTGCTGGGCACCGTGGTCACCACCCTGGAGCAGTTGTGATGGACGGGGTGAAAAAAATCTATCTGGCGATGGGGGCGACGGATATGCGCAAATCGTTCAATGGTTTGTCTTTGCTGGTGGCTGAGCAATTCGAGTTGGATTTGTTTTCCGAGCAGCTGTTTGCTTTTTGCAATCGCCAGCGCACCATGGTGAAGCTGCTCTGGTGGGACGGTACCGGGTTTTGTATCTGGTTCAAGCGTTTGGAAAAAGATCGGTTCCGTTGGCCCGAGGATGAGCAGGAAGTGATGGCGATTAGTCCGGCGGCGTTGGGGTGGTTGTTGCAGGGTCTGGATCTGAGCCAAGCGCATCAACGACTGGACTATGACTTAGTAGCGTAAAAAGATCATATAATAATGATTTTATTGATTTTATCGTTGATTATCTTGCCGTTTTTTGGTAGTTTTGTCGTATGGATTCGGCCACGCTCACCACCCTGCCCGACGACCCTGAGATTCTCAAAGGGATCATCGGCACACTCACCCGGGAGCAGGAACGTTTCTGCCAAGAGATTGAGTTATTGCGTGAGCAGATTCATCTGCTCATCGCCAAGCGATTTGGTCCTTCAAGCGAAAAGACGGCCCCCAGAGATAACCCCCAGCTGCCACTGTTCGATCTGCCGGAACCGGCCGAGATCGAGCCGGCGCCGGAGATAGTAGAAGTCCCGGCCCATAGCCGGCGCAAGCGGGGCAGAAAACCTCTGCCGGCATCGCTGCCTCGGATCGAGGTGGTGCATGACATCGACGAAGCGCAGAAGCAGTGTGGCTGCGGTGCATCGCTGAGCCGGATCGGCGAGGAGGTAGCGGAAAAACTCGATATCATCCCGGCGACGATCCGGGTAATCCGCCATATCCGCCCCAAGTATGCCTGCAAGCACTGCGAGGGGCTGGATACTGATGGCGCCACGGTCAAGATCGCGCCGGCGCCGCCCCAGATCATTCCCAAAGGTATCGTCACCGCCGGGCTCTTGGCCCAGGTGTTGGTTGGCAAGTTCTGTGATGCCTTGCCGTTTTATCGTCAGGAAAAGCAATTTGCCCGGCTGGGAGTGGCACTCGGCCGAGCGACGATGTGCTCGTGGGCGATGAAGGCGGCTGAGGCGTGCCGGCCGGTGGTGGAGTTGCTGCACCATGAGATTCGCTCGGGACCATTGATCAATATCGATGAGACCTCGGTGCAGGTGTTGGCCGAACCGGGTCGGGCGGCGACGACAAAATCGTATATGTGGGTCTGCCGAGGCGGCCCGCCCGATAAACCAGGGATACGCTATCACTATGCACCAAGCCGCTCAAAAGCGGTGGCCAAGCAGCTGCTTACAGAGTATACGGGGGTGGTACAGACCGACGGCTACAACGGCTATGACTTTCTCGATACTCAAGAGGGTGTTATCCATGCCGGCTGCCTCGCTCATGTACGACGCACATTCGATGAGATAAGGAAAGCACGCGGTAAAAAGCACCATAAAACCGGCAGTGCCGACGTGGCATTGAACTGGATAAAACAACTCTACCGGATCGAATCCGAGGCCAAACGCCAGGAACTCACTGGCGATGAGCTGCTTGCCGAGCGGCGAGGCAAAGCCAAGCCGATTCTGGACGATTTTCATGAGTGGTTGCGTGAAAAAGCGACGCGAGCAGTTCCCAAAAGCCTATTGGGCAAGGCGGTCAACTATACGCTGGGGCAATGGGATCGATTAGTGGTCTATCTTGACCATGCTGAAATGAGCCCGGACAACAACCTCGTCGAGAATGCCATCAGACCCTTCGTGGTGGGACGGAAAAATTGGCTCTTTTCCGGAACGCCTGAGGGAGCCCAAGCCAGTGCGGATTTATATAGCCTGATCGAGTCGGCCAAGGCCAACGGTTTGGAACCGTATCGTTATCTTCGCTATCTATTCGAGAAACTCCCGTTTGCTCAAAGCCCAGAGGATTATCGGGCGCTGCTGCCGATGCAGCTAAAACCCGAACAGCTCAGGCTGGACTACGACGCCACTGCAGTGTAATAAGTGCTTACCCTGAAACCGCTCCTGCTCCACCCGTTTCATCCATAAACAAAATCCATTGCCGTCCCACTACACTATCTTCACCAGGTCGCGGCGGCGGTTGCAAAACGCAAAGAGTCTGCCGTCAAAAAGATTCAAGGCAAACTGTTCTTCCACCAGCAGGCCCAGCCCATTGATCGATTTGCGTAGATCTGTTACCCCGACCGCCACGTACACCTGAGACTCGGTGAACATACGATTCATTACACCTCCTCCAGTAGCCCGAGCACCGCTTTCAGTGTTGTGGGGCTAAACCTCGAAGATATGGCGATGCTGAAGTGGTGATGGGTGTGCACGACCCGCAGTCCTGAATCTTCAGCCGGTGGCTCTGGCACTGGTGGGGGATGCTTCCCGGCGATGACCACTGGGTGAAAGCGCGGACTGCTCTGTTCACGAACTCGCAGCCGGCTCCGCCAGTAGCCAAAACTTGACAGGGAGAGGTGGTGCTGCCGGCACTATTCGTGTTGGCTCAGCCCTGAGTGTTGCCAGCCTTCGATGTGGGACTGCCAATAGCTCCGACGAGAATCGCTTACTTTAGGTTTCCGCGTTGGTTCCATGTACGCCTCCAATATGTTTTTGGTGCTAATGGAACATGGCCGGTTTACTTTGAAAAGATGGGGTTTATTGGACGCTTAGTACGCCGGGATAAGCCGGCAAAGGATAGTGGGTGCAAGTCCCACACAGATGAAGGTGTAGCCTACCAATCTGGCCCCGAGTCATGCGCGGTGGTTCGTGAGGACTAACGTGAAGTGTTGACAGGGGTGGCTATAGGCTGGGTATTGAGCTGCGAAATTTAAGTTTGAGGTGTCGATGTTGTTAAGCGAAACAGAAGACCATGCTGGTGCGAGCGTTATCGGGCGAGTTCGTATTCCAGGCCTTACGCAGTCGGAGACCCCATGCATGTGGCGAAGTCCTTTGTGCGGAACCCGGGAGATCTCGCAAACGTCCAGGTATCGTACCCGGACCGATTCCTGAAAACGCAAGTTGAACGAGGAATATGAACGTTTACGAGAAGTCGGACATAGCCATAGTACCGAAGAAGGCTGCGAACAAGGAGGGTTTTCCTTCTGCGGAGCGGCTGGAGGGAAGGGCTGTGCTCAAGTGGAACGTCCAGCAGCCTGCCGCAGTCCGGACTCAGAGCCGGGTAGCTGCGTCGATCAGATTGTTGGCCGTGCGCCGTGCGGCGCAAAGTAACAAGAATCTCAAGTTCACTGCACTCATGCATCATATCGATGTTCAATTACTCCAAGAGTGTTACTACAAACTCAAGCGGAATGCAGCACCGGGCATTGATGGACTGAGTTGGGCCAGCTATGGAGAGAAGCTTGACGAGAGGTTGATCCTGTTACACAAAGAGATTCATCAGGGGAGTTATCGGGCAAGGCCTGCGCGACGGGTACATATCCCGAAAGCAGATGGCAGCCAGAGGCCTTTGAGTATCCTTTGTATTGAGGATAAAATCGTCCAGCAGGCAGTGGTGGAAGTTTTGCAAGCCATTTACGAAACTGATTTCATGGGTTTTTCCTATGGATTTCGGCCAGGGCGTGGGCAACACGACGCGTTGGATGCCCTACAAGCTGCGCTCTATCGCAAACAAGTGAATTGGATTCTGGATGCAGATATTCGCAAATTCTTCGACAGTATGGATCATGATTGGACGTTACGCTTTCTGCAACATCGGGTAGGTGATAAACGATTGTTGCGGCTGATCCGAAAATGGCTGAAAGTTGGGGTAGCAGAAGATGGCAAACGGGTAGAACAAGAAATTGGGGCTCCGCAAGGGGCGGTTATTTCACCCATTCTTGCAAATATCTATCTGCATTATGTTTATGATTTATGGATTAACCAGTGGCGAAAGCACAATGCGACCGGCGATATAATAGTTATCCGGTACGCAGATGACACCATACTGGGGTTCCAATATAAGCGTGATGCCGACAGCTTGCTCAAGTTGTTAGAGAGCCGGCTGGCGGGTTTTAGCCTTTCACTTCACCCTGCTAAGACGCGATTACTCCAGTTTGGACGGTATGCCCAAGAACGCCGTGCCAAAAACGGCAAGGGCAAACCAGAAACCTTCGATTTTCTTGGTTTCACTCACTACTGCAGTCGTGCCATAAAAAATGGCTGGTTTAAAGTTGTGCGAAAGACTGTTGCCAGGCGTATGAGGGTTCAGTTGCAGGAGGTAAAGACTGAGTTGCGTCGTCGCCTGCACCGTCCAGTGCCAGAAACTGGTCGATGGTTGGGCCAGATTATTAGGGGACACATGGCATACTATGCAGTTCCCGATAATATTGGCAGCGTCAGCTCATTTGTATATCACGTGAGATGGTTATGGTATCGCGCACTCTGCCGTCGAAGTCAGCGCCGGAGGATGAACTGGACGAGATTCAACAAAATCTGTGAAAGATTCTTTCCTCCCGTGCGAATAATGCACCCACAACCTTTGCATCGTTTTGACGCCAAAACACGAGAGAGGAGCCCAGTGCGTTAGCAGCGCACGCTGGGATCTGTGCGGGGGGTGCCGGGTAACCGGCATTCCTACCGCGACCCTGGCGGTTACCTACCTGTGGCAACACGGCTCGTACCGTGTTGTGGGGATGCTGGAAATTTCACAAACCAAAGAAGAAACGGCCTCTCGTTTTGTCTATGACGAGGGGTATCTGAACGATACGGATGCCATCGCCATCGATCCCCTTGGCCTGCCCCTTATGTCGGAGATTCAGGAAACAGGCGGGCTGTTTTCGGTCTTTAACGACGCCTGCCCGGATTCCTGGGGCAAACACCTGCTGGACATAGAGGCCGAAGGACACGAAACCCAGGCAAAGCTCTTTGACTATCTTACCAGCCAGGATCTGGACAACAGGATTGGGGCTCTGGCCTTTGGTACGGACCGAAGCGGTCCCCAGCGATTTGATCCGCCCTGGCGACGAGAGGTTATCCCTGGCGCGCCGCTGAACCTTGATGAGATGATTAAGGTGGTTGATGCGGTCTTGGACAATGATGCCCTGCCTGAGCAGTATCGCCGCTTTCTGATGCGCGGTTCTTCGGTGGGCGGGGCGCAGCCTAAGGCGGTTGTTGACTATCAGGGCGCCCCCCATATCGCAAAATTTTCCCGCGACATGGAATATGTACCGGTCTGCAGAACCGAACGCGCCGCCATGCGCCTTGCCGCGAGATGCGATATCAGAGTCCCTGAATGCACCGTCATCGAAATTGGCGGGCGGGATGTCTTTCTGATCGAGCGGTTTGACCGAACGGCTACCGGCGGCCGCCGCCACCTGATCACCGCCCAAACCCTGATTGGTTCAGACGATATGATGAAGGGCTCATACGGGGCAATCGCTGATCATATGAGAAGGTTTTGCAGTCATCAACACTTACAGGCGGACCTGGAAGAGCTGTTTCGCCGGATGGTATTCAACATCCTGGTGAACAACCATGATGACCATTTGAAAAACCACGCCTTCATTTATGACGAAGCCTCCCGGGGTTACCGGTTGAGCCCGGCCTATGACATCGTGCCGCGGCCGCCGATCCAGATGGACGGGGAGGCGGAACGGTTGTCCCTTGGCGTGGGTGAGCGGGGCAAGAGAGCCACCATCGAAAACGCCTTGTCGGGCTATCGAAGTTTTGGCCTGAACCGTTCCCAGGCCCATCGCATTGTGGATTCCATGATCAGGATCGTGTCACGGAACTGGGTAATGGAAAACAAACGGGCCGGTGTTTCCGAAAAAGAGATACAAAAAATCAAGCCCTCATATAGCAAGAACCTGCACCACAGCGAACGCAGCCGGTAACCAGGCGGCAGCTTATTGTGTTCAGGGCCTACGGCCGAAACAACAACAGCTGGTATCGATTGCAAGCAAACGAAAACCTAGTGTTTTGTCAAGCCTCATCTGTTCAATCTTGCTTGTCCTTTTGGCTTCCCGGCATCAAAGCTCAGTCGCTTACATAGCAATGCTATGCGCCCTCTTTCGCGCCTTGCGGGAAACCAAAATTACGGCACAATGTTAGAACATCTGAAAATTGACATGACACTAAAGCACCAGCCTGCAAAGGCTTTCGGTTTTACCATTGGCAGCCGCTTGACAGCAACCATGGCTGTGTATTATAAGTGTTACATGTATTACGTGAAATACGTATTACTCTAAACAAAAAGCTCGCAACCTTGGGGGAAGCTTGCTGTAATAAGAGACAGTTCATCCTTGGGGGAGGAACAGTGGTGACTTCAATATCAATTCGACTTGACGAGAATATTTCTCAAAGACTCAATAACCTTTCAGCTAAAACTGGCCGCACTAAGTCGTATTATCTGCGAGAAATGATCGAACGGGGAATTGAGGACATGGAGGATTACTATCTTGCGATGACCGTGCGTGAGCGCATTCGCAAAGGAGAGGAGGCTGTCCATTCTGGTGCTGCTGTAAGGAGGGATCTTGACTTGGAAGATTGAATATTCTGACACGGCAAAAGGTCAACTCAGGAAGCTCGACAAACATATTGCTCATAAGATTTGTGACTACCTGGACGACGTAGCCAGCCTGGGTGATCCGCGCACGAAAGGAAAGGCACTGAAAGGGCCCCTTGGAGGTCTTTGGCGTTATCGAGTAAAAGGGTGGAGGGTAATTTGTGATATCCAAACCAGGGAAGTGATTGTTTTGGTATTGACAATTGATCACCGACGCAAAGTTTACGGAGGGCATTAGATCAATTTCCTGCCTGAAAATAATCATCACAAATATTACAAACCTCTTTAGGGAACCTTGAAAAACGGCCTTTCCGCCCAATCTTCGCATTGCTCAAAAACTTTATCCTGGCAATATCAGCCCGGCCTGCGGCAAAATTTTCCTCGCGCCCTGATCTTGAACGAAAACTCTCATTTTTCAAGGCTCCCTTATGTATCAAGAGTAACCGCCAACACCGTATCAGCTAGCTGGTACTTCAGTAAAAAGTCGGCGATTGTGCTAAATGTCGCCGTTGCCGGTGGTCCGGAATGGTCTGATGCCGCTATCTCGCTGGTAAAAACAGAGCCCGCAAACAGCGTGAATGGGCTGATCTCAAGTGGCTGAGCGACAAAGTAGGACCTGATACGATCCTTGATGGTCGGCACATCGGTTGTCTGATAGAGTGCCGCGATGATCACGTCAAGGGTGTGCTCGGTACAGTTCTGGTACTGTGAGGTAAATGGATTGGCGATTGCCGAGTACTCTTCCACATGCAATTTTTCCAGCCCCTGTTCGCGGACAAGGTCGAGAACTCTTTTCTGCAGCTCTGGGTTGAGCAGGATCACGCCTGCCTCGAGCAGCTGAGCGCCGGAGAAAAAATCCACCGCGAAATCTTGAACAAGCTCACTTCTGTCTGGTTTGTCAGGCCGCTGATAGAGGTTGTAGAAGGCGTATCCCGGGATCTTTCTGCCATCTTCGGTGGTGATGTGGGAGTAGATGGCAATACCGACGTGGGTGTAGAGAACAGCCTGTGGCAACTTGTCCCGTGGACGGCCAACGCGGGCGACGAGGGCGACCCGCGCCCCGTGTTCGGCCAGAGTCTTCTCCACCTTTTTGGCAAAGCGAATGATCTTATCCGGCTCATGAAAGAGCTGCTGGTTGTATTGGGTGCTTCCTGCCACACTGGGTGAGGCGCTTAGAACGATGAGCAAACCGAGCGCCCAGAGCGCGCTAAGCTGGACGGTCTTCACATCTTTCTCCTGATGGTTGCCAAGGTAGCGAGAGGACCCGCCCCGGGATGAATCGAGGCGGGTCTTCTCACGACAGGTTTGTGGCTTTCTGATGCCTACCGGAACGTGAAAAGATCAAGGGGCTGTTTTCAGGGCCTCATCCGGGGGACGGCCGGTTGTGAGCACCTCATCGGTGATCTCCAGTGGCCTACTGGCTGGCGCCGTCGCCACATCATGGAGTCCCTCCGCGATGGCCCCACCGACCTGGCCGACGGCCTCTACCGCGTAGAACGGAACCGCCGCCACCGCCGAGACCACCTGGCCGGTTGCGGCGATGGAGTTGGCGACGCTTGCCCCGGAGTGGGCGCTGGCTGCTCCAGACTCATTGAGCGCATGACCGCTGTAGGTCCGTGCTGCATGGCTGCTGACAGAAAAGACGCAGAGTGCGGCAATGGCCAGCAGTAGTGTTTGGAATCGTATCATAACATCCTCCTTGTGTTGTCGTGGCATGATTGCCCTTACTGTAAGGTTCCAAAGCAGGATGTATGCCAATAATGATATTTGTATAAAGTATTGATATTAATTAAGAAATAATTTTCTGTGCCAAAAATCCTTGGGAGGCAGTGTACGTAATATGTCTCTAACCAATACAAATTATGTAGAGCTGAACGGGAGCAGAAAGAGCAATACGACCAATACGGGGGTGTCATACCTGAATTTCTTCTTTTTTGTCTGTGAGGTATGATCTCCGTCTTGATTAAACCATCCGCGGCAGCATTGGATGGCAACCCGGCACCGCCTTTTCGCAGTCCGCGTGGCTGCCGGTCCTGCGCGCCCTGGGGGCGCAGGTATGGTCCGGAAAACTATTGTGGGTAAGCGGCGCGATGAGCAAATTCGATGGGCAGGGCAATATCACTGATGATCGCCTGAAGGAGCAGCTGAGCGCATACATGCGTGGCTTTACGGAATTTGTCGCCATGCTGAAAAAATAGGTGTTGGAGTATGGCGATTAATAGGCCACCGGCGACCCTCAGTTTTCAGGTTACAAAAAGCCCTTGTTGTATTACACTGTACTGCATGTAATACAATATCTGCCTATTGGAGGCCCCGATGACTTTGACTGTTCGATTACCGGACGAAATTAATAGCCGCCTCACCTCCCTTGCCCAACAAACGGGGAGATCGAAAAGCTTTTATGTCAGAAAGGCCATCGAGGAGAAACTTGAGGATTTGGAAGATTTATACCTTGGCTTGGCGATGTTGGAGAACGTCAAATCAGGGAAAGAAGAGGTCTTGAGTTCTGAGGAAATGTGGAGTGGCGTGGACGATTAAGTACACCAAAACCTTTCAGAAAGAGATCCGAAAATTAGACCGACCGATTCAAAACAAGGTGAAATCGTTCTTCGATGAATTAGTGACGACAGGCAATCCGCGCGGTAAGGGGAAACCATTAACTCAAAACCTTTCTGGACTCTGGCGGTATCGGATCGAGGATTTCAGGATCGTCTGCGCGATACAGGAAGATGAATTGTTGGTTCTCGTCCTCAGGATAGGCCATAGAAGCAAAATCTATCGAAAAAACACTCTTACGAGGTAGCAGGGAGAGCCTTAGGCCGGCCTGGTATGACCAGTTCCAGGTGGTGCCTGGTAAAATATCGTATTTCAAGACGTGCCCCCGTCCGCCCCTCCTCCTGCTCTGTTGCCCATCTCGATGAATGCGTTACTGTATTTTATATGAGCTGCCGTTTGGCGGTTCGCACACCAAACACGCAACCACGAGGTGAAAGCCATGGAAACCGAGAACAGGCTTGCGGATCTCAGCTTTGATGATGAAGGATTTCTTGAAGAAAATCAGCAATGGGACGAACAAATCGCCCTCCAGATTGCCAGACGCGAAGGATTAGATTCCCTTGATTCTGAACAGTTGGACATTATCAAGACCCTTCGCTCCCACTATCAAAAGCATCATAATTTCCCGATTCTGGCAAGCATCTGCAAGAAGGTGGGAAGCCGCTGGCGTGATTGTGTGGCGCGGGATTTCCATAACCCCATGATCGCCTGGAAAATAGCCGGGCTGCCCAAGCCCCCTAATATTTTCTTCAGCAGTTTTGACGGCGAGCATTATGTAGCCAATCCCAACTATTAGTACATCGTGGCGGGCCGCGGACGGTGTGATTCGCCTGTGCCGCGGCCCGCGGGTACTTTCACCCGAAAACTTTCTACGATGTTCAGTATAAATCACCAACTATTCAGTAGGTTAAGAACCCGGTAACCGATACGGCCCTGAAGTTCGGGGCGATAGCCGGGCAGTGGTGTGTCTCGTTATTTTCGCTGCTCTAATACCTGATGGCTTCGTAAAAACTCCAATTACGGTCATTACGGAGTTGAATCGAAATCCATAATTATTTGAAATTACTGGATTCCCGCTTTCGCGGGAATGACGTTAGCAAGCAAATTCAAGGTTTTTACGATTTCATCATACCTAACCCTACAACGAAAGTTATTTAAAATCCTTTAATGATCGAAGGCGTCGTCTTCGATGCGAAAGATACGCCCTGTGATTCTTAACCTGCACGCTCTCAATCAGCGCCAACATTGTCATGGCGTCATAGTGGGCGATTGGCAGAACCGTTTCAATCAACATCCTAAGCTGCGACAGAGTAATAGACGGCGTTTTTTTCCCCCAACCGTATCTTGAGGTGCCAAAGAAAAAAATGCCCCAGCATACATGTCAGAATATGATGATTCCAGCCGGAATATTTGCGAACTTCATAGTGGTCCATCCCCAGCTCTGTTTTCGTTTCTTCAAAGCATTGCTCAATAGCCCACCGCACTCCGCTCAGCCAGACAAACTTTGCAAGGCGAGTGCTTACCGGGGCGTTGCTGATAAAAAACGAATATTCCGGCTTGGGGCCGAGCGTTCGCTTGATGACCAACCACACTTCCTTTTCCGGCAATCCATCTTTTGACAATACAACCCGGCGCTTGGTGAATTCATACACAATAGGGCCTTTGGTGCCTTCGGAGACCTTTCGCCTGTACCAGAAGAAATCATTGATGCTTTTGGCAAGGTCGATGAACGCAATGGGGGCCTTTGAGGTATCTTCCAGAATTTTCCTGGTTTTGACCGTGCCCTTGTATTTGTATGTTTTTTCCCTGACGACGGGTCTTTTCAGCCAACAACGGGTGTCACTGGCCATGGATACAAAATAGGTGATCCCGGGAAGCCGATCAACCGCATTGATAAATTCGGGGCTTGAGCCATACAGGCTGTCGGTGGCAATGTATTTGAATGGAAGTATCCCCTCGTCTCGAATTGCAGTAAACATCTCAACCGCCAGTTGCGGTTTGGTTTTGAACTTGATGTTTTCGGGTAAAGCGCATTTTTCCCGTTTTGCGGCATAGTCTTTCGCGAACCATTTCTCTGGAATAAAAAGCCGCTTGTCAATCAGGGCGTACCCCTGGGGGGAGGCATACGCCGCGAATACACCGACCTGACAATTATCCACCTTTCCAATGGTGCCACAGTATTGCCTGGCTACACCAATCGAGTCGGATCCTTTTTTCACAAAACCAGATTCATCGAAAATGAGAATGCCGTTTGGATCACCCATATCATCATTAACCAAAGTACGATACTTGCGGCTTATTTTATCTTCATCCCATTCCGCGACACTGATAAACCGCTGCATTGCTCGTATATTTCCGCCTGTGATATTAACGGCGATCGGTTCAATCGACTTCCTTTCAAGCTCACTGAATTGGCCGGCCATGTAATTAAAAAAATGCCCCCGCGACTCACTCCGGTGGAAACAGTCGGCAAAAATCTCATGATACCCTTCAAGTTCGGAATAAAAACCATCAATATCTTTTGTGGTGATCGAGAATTTCGGTATTTCGTACGTGTGCTCACCGGAACGAATTGACGACAACATAGGCCCACCTCCATGGTTTGGGTTATGTTGCGCAGTGTTACATATTGTGGCTATGATGTCAATATAAGTTTCGTTGTAGGGCTAATGACGGCTGGGACACACTCTGTTCCTCATTTCTGTTTTTCCCTTCAGTCGGATTTTTGAAAACATGCTATAGTGGCGCCCCACCTGTGGTGAGCGTTTGATTCAAAAACCCTTAAAGAGGTATGTGACTGATATGAAAGGTCTTGCAACACCGTGGGAAACACTCAGTGAATTGACTGCCGCCGGGACGAAATCGGCAATCATCGATTTTCTTGACCTGCTGGGTGCAGACGAGAGTGCGCGGGCGATTTCGCGCCTTTCGGAGGAAGGACGGCATCAGCTCTTTTCCAGGCTGGGTCCGGAGGAGGCCGCCAGCCTCATCGAGGGGTTCAGTGACACCCAGGCGGCCGATATCGTCGAGAATATGCCACTCGAGCAGGCGGCGGCAATCCTCGATGAGCTGCCCAGCGATCAACTGGCGGATGTCCTCGCCGAGATGCAGGACGGTGCCAGCGAGTCGATCCTTGCCAGCATGGAGAAGGAGGGCGCCGCCGAGGCCCGGATGCTGATGACCTATGCCCCGGATTGTGCAGGCGGCCTGATGATCTCAGAATTCCTGGCGTTCAGGGCGGAGGACACCATCCGGGATGTGCTCAAGGATCTACAGGAAAATCAGCAAAAGTATAACAGCTATAATGTCCAGTATTTTTATGTGGTGGATTCCGGCGGCCGGCTGACCGGCGTGATGCGCATGCACAACCTGCTGTTTTACTCGCGGGAGACGCAACTGGGCGACATCATGATCACGTCGCCGCTGTCGCTGCCGGACACCGCTTCTCTCAATGAATTGAAGAATTTTTTCGACGAGCACAAGCTGTTCGGCGTGCCGGTTGTCGATGGTGACCGGCGTCTGGTGGGAGTCGTTCTCCCCAGTGCCGTGGAGGAGGAGTTCAACAAACAGAAAACCAAGGCGTTTCTGCGGTTGAGCGGTATCATCGGCGGCGAAGAATTCCGCACCATGCCGCTGATGGCCAGATCCGGGCGCCGGTTGTCGTGGCTGAGCATGAATATCGTGTTGAATATTATCGCGGCAAGCGTTATCGCCCTCTACCAGGACACCCTGGCAGCAGCCATAACCCTGGCGGTGTTTCTTCCCATGGTCAGCGATATGAGCGGCTGCTCGGGCAATCAGGCGGTCGCCGTTTCGATGCGGGAGCTGGCGCTGGGCCTGGTGAAGCCCGGCGAGATTGTATGGGTTGTGCTCAAAGAGGCGCGGGTCGGCATCATCAATGGGGTGGTGTTGGGAATCCTGCTTGGCCTGGTTGCATTTTTATGGCAGAAAAACGTGTGGCTCGGGCTCGTCGTGGGTGGGGCGCTGGCGGCAAACACGCTTGTCTCGGTGATGCTGGGCGGCGCCTTGCCGCTCCTGCTCAAACGGTTGAAGATGGATCCCGCCCTGGTTTCAAGCCCGCTGTTGACCACGGTAACCGATATGTGCGGTTTCTTTTTTGTGCTCAGCTTTGCGGCGGCGGTCCTGCCGAAACTCACCTAAGCGTGATCGTGCCGACCAAGGGGTTCAGACGTTGCTGGCCGGTGGCTCCTGCCCTTCGGCGGCAGCGGGGTCATCGTTATTGTCGTCACGGCGCGGGTCGATGAGGACGGCCGCCGGGGATGTCCCTTTCATCGCCACGAAGGCGCTGTGGTCTTCGGCGGCTACGACCGTGATCATTTCCTTACGGCGCAGATAGAAGATTATCGCGGCGGCTCCCAGCGACACCGCGGCGCAATAAGAAAAGAAGCCGTAGCCGGTGCCGGTGGCGCTTATTGTCACTGAGGCCGCCACCGGCCCGATGGTTGCGCCGATGCAATAACAGAGAAGCAGAACCGAACTTACCGGGACGATATCGGCCTGCTCGAACAGGTCGTGCGCTCTGGCCACTGATACCGGATATATCGTGAACGCCAGGCCGCCGAAGAGGATCATGGACACGAGAAAGAGGGGGAATGCGAACTCGGCGATAAAGACGATCAGGGTCGCGGTTATCGCCACCGCCAGGCAAAGCAGGGCCAGCATGTAGGTCCGGTCGAACCGGTCGGATAACGCCCCGGTCGGCCATTGCAGTACCAGCCCGCCGAATATGGTGACGCTCATCACCGTCGACAGCTGCGCCACCGAAAGACCGACAAGATGGCAGAAAACCGGCACGATTGCGTAGATGGCGCTGTTGAGCAGACCGGCCAGGAAGCAGCCGAGCATGGCGACGGGCGCCTTCCGGAACAAGCGGCGCAGGTCGAACCTTTCGAAAGTGGGAAGTTCCGGGTGGATGGATCGGGTTACGGCCACCGGCACGATGCACAGAACAAGCAACAGACTGACGATGAAAAACATCCTGGTGTCCTGAATCGGGCCGAAGTTCAGGAGATACTGGCTCGCCCCCATGCCGAAGTAGCTGACAATCATGTAGACCGACATCACCCGGCCCCGAAAGCTTGGCGCCGTGCACTCGTTGAGCCAGCTCTCGATGACGGTGTAGAGACCGATGGTCGACAATCCCGCTAAAAATCGCAGTACACTCCAGAGCAGTGGGGACACGTATAACCCATGCAGGATGACAACCGCGGTGGTCGTTGCCGCAAAAGCGGCAAATGCCCTGATATGGCCGACGCTTCTGATCAACCGGTGGCTGTTCAGCGCCCCGATGCACATCCCCAAGAAGTAGGCGGCCATGACAAGGCCGATTACCTGGGTCGGGACGTTGTCGACGGTCAGGCGAAGCGGCAGATAGGTCCCCAGCAGCCCGGTTCCCGCCATGAGCAGAAAAACGGAAGCGTAGAGGGTTATGAACGGCGTGACGATCAGGTTCATGAGGCGACTTTGCTGACTGAGCCTTCAACGGGAACGTCCCCTGCAATCCCTTGTCGGCGGGGTATGTCCTGCCCCCATTCCTGTTTTTTTTTGCACAGCGCAGCCGCTCTGTGACTCCGGCCCGCCTTGTTCATCCATCCCCTCGTTTGCACGATGTTTTCCGGTACCAACGGTACCCTATTTGAGGTCGTTTGTGATGTAAAGCACTATATTGATCCAATGAAAAAAAGAATCTGGATGGTCGGTGACTAATTCGGGAGGACGCGACACCCAATTTTCTTCTTTTTTGTGTGAGGTTGATCCCCGCCCCGATTTCGGAGTTCGAGATTTCCCGTACGTCCCGCTCAGAGCTTCCGGGTAATGTAAAAACCGTAGCTGTAGTAGTTTTGATACTTTTCATACAGGGCGATTTCTACCTTTTCCCCCTCGACAATTTCTCGGGCCGGGCTGCTTGCCCCGGAGCGCTGGAGAAATGAAGCAAAGCCGCGTTGCAACGGGTGGTAGTAGTTATCGAGCCAACAGTTCGCGGGCAGATAAAAATACCCCTCTGGGCTGTAGCCGTGGCGTTCGAGGATATTGATCTTTGCCGAGGCCAGATCGACCTCGGGATATTCCGCCTCCCAGTGGGATTGTAGCGCGACCGGTCGTTCCGCACTGAGCCAGGTGAGCTCCGAAACAACGAGTGCCCCACCCGGCTTCAAAAACCGTCTCAACGCCGATACGCCTGCTTCAAAGCCGATGAGATAGATCGCCCCTTCCGACCAGATGACATCGAATTGTTCATGGTCGAACGGCAGCGCATCCATGGAACAGTTCAGGGTGGTTATGGCGGGCGCAACCTGATCTTGGTGGGCCCGGACCTGAAGTTCTTCAAGAAACTCCGGAATCAGGTCGACAGCGGTTATCTTAGCGTCCAACTTCCGGGCGAGCTGGATGGTCGAGGCACCCGTGCCGCAACCGATATCGGCAATCGTTAGAAAACGTGAGCGATCGAGTCCGGCCAGCATCATGGCCTTATCTGTCTCAGCCGTACCGCCGGGGCCCTGCCTGGGATTTGACCGATGCAGATCAATCAAAAGTTGCAAATATTCTTCGTCCATAGTTTTTTCTCATTTGCGCTTTGTCATTGCGTCAGGGCAATACTCTAAGGCAGTCTCCTCAGGGTGGAGCGATGAGGGTGTGGCCGAGGTAAAGGGTGATGCTGCGATACCCCATCCCGCCCATGGTGACGTCAAAGTCGCCCACATGTTCTATTGATTTAAAAGCTTGAGCCATTTCATCGGGCATGGTACGGCCAGCAAGCAGGACAATGAGACCGTCCCAGCCACGCTTCTGCTCGACTCCCGGCCAGAGATCGTACTGGGAGTCGGGCCGCCGGTGCGGCGGGGTATATTTGAACACCCGGGGCTGGTCGGGCAGGTAGAAGGCCAGCTCACTGGTCAACTGGCGGCTCTGGGTGAGTACGAAGGTCATCTCCGGGCGCGGCAGCCTGGAGAGTACCGCTCCCACCTCCCGGCCCATTTCACTCCAGCCGTGCAGGCGGCGGGTGGGGTCAAGCTTGGCGCCGCCAAGACTCAGACCATCGATGGCAAAAGGCATGGCGTAGGTGAGCAGGGCAAGAACGAAACCCACTGCGACGCCGGGCTTGAAGAGACGTCGCAATCGATCGACTGAACTTCCCGAGGAAATATGGCCGGTTGCCCAGCCCGCCAGCAGGATCATCCCGGCCGGGTAAAAGGCTGCCGGCCAGTTGGGATGAACCCGTTGGCGCAGGCTCATCAGGGTGATGACAACCAGTGGCACGATTGACAAAATCAGCAGGAGCCGGGTAGAGCGCTCACAACTTCGCCACTTAATGACGAGCGTTGCGGCGAAGGTGATAAGTAGAAAATAGGTGAGTGGTGAAATCAGCAGAAACTGGCTGCCGACAAATTCACCGAAGGTGATAAGAAAGAAAAAGCCGCCCTGGCGGTTTCCCTCAAAATGGTGGGCGGTATGGCGCAGGGTTATCCAGTCGTTGCCGATGTTCCACCAGATTACTGGGGCAAGAAACGCAAACGCGCCGATAATGGCGAGAGTCAGAGCCGGCTTTTTCAGGATGAACCGATCGGTCGGGCTGAGTGCCAGAAAGAGCAGGAGTAGGGGTGGAAAGGCCATCATCATCTGTTTACTCAAGATGCCCAGACCTATACAGAAGGTAGTGGCCAGCCACCAGCGGGCCGGTGAGCCGGAGTGCGCGTGCTCAGTCTCAATGGCCCGCCAGATGGTATAAAGGGCCAGCGACCAGCAACAGAGCAGCGGTGCGTCGATGGTCATCAGCAACCCCAGCGCACAGGCCCCCGGTGCGGCGGTCGCCGCCAGCGCCGCCCACAAGGCAGTTCTGCTGTCATACATCTGTTGTGCGACAAGAAACAGACCAATCAGTCCGACACTGGTGAGCAGCGCCGCCGGCAGCCGCACCGCCAGAACCGACGAGCCCAGCAGGCTACCGGAAATCAGGTTGAGCCAGGCCACCATGGGGGGTTTGCTGAAGTATCCCCAGTCGGGGATTCGCGACCAGTCCCAATAGTATGCCTCGTCCGGGGCGAGATCCAGCGGCGCCAGAATGATAAAAAGGATCCTCCACAGAGTAAGCACCGCAATGAAGACAATGAACCATCTCTGATGGGTATCGGTAGTGCGGGAAAGAGCAGGGGTAAGAGACATAGTATACAAAGAGGGTGGTGAGGATGCGATAGCGATAAGAGGGTACCCTGATAAACAATTATCTTCTGGTAGACAATGGTATTCAGGCACCGATGGCAACGTGCGCCTACATAGCACTCCTGCCCCTGATGTGCAAGCCTCCACGGTTTTTTGGCGGTCAATGAACCGAGCCGGTAGCGATTTCCGTACGGCCATGGTACCTGTTGGGGTGGAACAGAGGTTTTTATCGATCTGTCAAGGTGCGAAGAAAGCCCTTGCCAACAATACATGAGGGCCCCGGTCGGGGTAGGAACAGATGAGTAAAAGTTTTTTTACTATGGGAGTGATCCCGTTGCTGCTTGCCGCGGCGGTTACGGTCCCGTTTTATATCTGGGATATCGATCTGATCGCCCAGAGTTATTTTTACCAGGACGGACACTGGTATCTGCGCAACAATAAGGCGTTAAAACTATTATATGACTATGGACCGATTCCCGGCCTTGCGGTCGCCGTCATCGGGTTGTTGATTTTTATCGTCGGCCTCTTTTTTACATCCATGCGAAGAACCCGGCGTGTCGGTCTGTTTCTTGTGCTGTTTATGGCAGTTGGCTCGGGCCTCGTGGTCAATGCTCTTTTCAAGGAGTATTGGGGGCGGCCGCGGCCCCGTGAAGTTATCGAGTTCGGCGGCGCCATGCACTATATCCCGCCGCTGAAACGAGGCGAATTGATCCTTACCACCGAAACCACCCAGATGCTGGAAACCAGAGAAGGGGCGGTGGCCTGGGATTATCTGCGCAACATCTATAAAATAAAGGGTGAGTATAATTCGTTTCCGGCCGGCCACGCCTCCGTCGGTTTTTACCTGATGTTCGGATTTTTTATCTGGCGCGGCAGGGGCTTGCGATTGGTATCACTGGCGGTGGGGATAGGCTACGGCATGGCCATGGGGTTGGCCCGTACCGTGCAGGGCGCCCATTTTCTCAGTGATGTCATCTGGGCCGGATTTATTATGTATTTCACCGGCCTCGTTCTCTATTGGGTGATTGGTCTGCAGCGGACGTCACAACCCCGGAAGTATGTCATCTAAGGGGGTCGGGAAGATTGCCGATTCGTCCGCCAAAAAGAAATGACATCGTACCCTTCGACAGTGATGGCTTCGTAAAAAACCCAATTACGGTCATTGTGGAGTTGAATCGAAATCAATAATCATTTGGAATTACTGGATTCCCGCTGCAGCCTGTCCTTGAGTGTTGTTATCGAGGGCGGGAATGACGTTAGCAAGCAAATTCAAGGTTTTTACGAGTCCATCGACAGTGAATTTTTCAAAGCGCAACATTGATGATTTTGCCTGCACCTGCGGTGCTCTGGCCTGTTTTTTTACCCCGCTCTCGACCTCGTTTATGGCGCTGTTTTCGGTATTGGCCATTGTCGGCTGGCTTGCTGCCGGACGTTTTCGTGCCGCGCTTACGGTTGTGCGGTCCCATCTATTCATCACCGTGGCCCTGGTGCTTTTCGGGGTGATGATTGTCTCCATACTCTATTCGGCGGCACCCGCAAGTGAGGCGCTGAGTACTTTGAAAAAATACCGGGAGCTGCTGCTGCTGCCGATTTTTGCCTCTCTGTGGATGGGCCGGCGCCGCTATGGTGTTCTTGCCGAAAATTTTTTTGTTGCCGGGTGCATCGTTCTGCTCGTTATTTCCTACGCAATGGCCGCGGGTATCCTGCCGCTGGAGCGCTACGGTGACTCGATCGTCTTCCACATCACTCACAGCTTTTTCATGGCGGTGCTCGGGTTCTGGGCGCTGCACCGTTTTTTCGAGGGGGGACGATTTACCTATTTCTGGCTGGCGGCGGCGGCCGGGGCGGTTGTCAATCTCTTTTTCCTTGCCCCGGGCCGAACCGGTATGCTGGTGTTTTTTCTCTTGATGGTGCTTTTGCTGGTGCAGCGTTGTTCCGCCAGGGTAGTGGCCGGCGGCCTTATCGGGCTGGCTCTGGCTGGAGTGACCCTCTACACCGTCTCGGACAATTTCTCCAAACGTCTCAACCAGGTGGTCGCGGAGATTGAGATGCATGAGCCGGGGGGTTCGAAGACCTCCATCGGACAGCGTTTCGACTGGTGGCTGGTGAGTGTCGATCTCATTGCAGAGCGGCCGCTGTTTGGCCATGGCATCGGCTCTTTTGAAACGGTTCAAGGCGAAAAAATTGAAGGTACCGACATTACCCCCACCGATAACCCCCATAACGAATACCTCTTTATCACCACCCAGCTTGGGCTGCTGGGCGGACTGCTTTTTGCGGCGCTGATCACCACCCAGCTCTGGTGCGCCAGGAGTTTGACGCCTGCCAAAAGGCGGTTGATGGAGGGCGTCGTGGTCGCGTTTTTCTCCGGATGTCTGATGAACTCCTTTCTGTTTGACTCGCTGCAGGGGCATTTCTGGCTCTTTCTTTCGGCTGCGCTGCTCTCAAGCGGCGACAAACTGAGGTCAGAGTAACAGGTAATTATCACGGAGAAACTGCTCTTGTGAGAATCAATGTGCGAAGAGCTTTGAGAATGGCATTGGGGAAGATTAATTTTTCTCCGCCCTCATTTAGTGTGAAGATCAGTACCCGGATTTTTCTTACCTATCTCATTATATCCACCATCTGTTTCTATTATCCCTTTCGCTGGGTGCTCGATACCATGCGTACCCGCTACCTCGAGGCGGTGGAGGACCCGCTGGTGGATCAGGCGGAAATTCTGGCCGCCATGGTCGGCGCTCAGATGACGGCGGGCGACTTTGCCGTTGAGCAGTGGGCGAATATCTTCGCGCACAGCTACCAGAAAGAATTGCATGCGCAGATTTATGATCTGGAAAAGCGGGCGGTTGATGTCCTTGTCTACCTGACCGATGATGCCGGCACAGTATTGTTTCACTCCACCGACCCCGACCAGGTCGGGGCGGATTTTTCCTCCTGGCGCGATGTCTCCCTCACCCTTGCCGGAAGCTATGGGGCCCGTGCCAGTCGGGGCGGGACGGTCGCTGATGATGCTATGGTGATGTATGTAGGGGCGCCGATAATGGTGAATAATCAGGTCGCCGGGGTGCTCAGCGTGGGCAAGCCGACCACCAATATTTCCTGGTTCGTCGAGCATGCCAAGCTCAAGGTATTGCTGCTGGCCCTGCTGGCGCTTGGCCTCAATGCACTGTTTGGTTTTTTGGCGGCGCGTTGGCTCACCCAACCCATTAATCGGCTCACCGCGTATGCCAGACGGATCAAGGGTGGTGAACGCCCGCCGTTTCCACAACTGGGATCAAGCGAGATTGGTGCCATGGGGCGGGCATTCGAGGAGATGCAGGAGGCGCTTGAAGGCAAACGGTATGTGGAGACCTACATTCAGCACCTGACCCATGAAATCAAAAGCCCTATTTCGGCTATCCAGGGGGCCGCCGAGCTTCTCCACGAGCCCATGGATGATGAACAGCGGCGCCGCTTTCTCGGCAACATTGAACGGGAGGCGCACCGGATGCAGGCGGTGGTGGAACGGATGCTGGAACTGGCGGCCCTGGAAAATCAGAAAACATTACTGAAAGCCGAGTGGGGGGCGGTGGATGCACTTATCGATGGGGCCGTGCAGCGGGTCGAACAGGCGGCCGCCGCCAAGGAGTTGAGCTTTACCATATCGGTTGCCTCCGGCGCGAAGATATACGGCGATCAGTTACTGCTCCATCAGGCGCTGGTCAACCTGCTCCAGAACAGTGTGGACTTCAGCCCCCAAGGCGCCGTCATTGCCGTTTCATGTACGGTGACGGGATCAGTCTGTCACCTGCGCGTTGCCGATCAGGGGCCGGGTATTGCCGAGTTTGCCAAAGAGCGGGTATTTGAAAAGTTTTTCTCCTTGCAGCGCCCCGATACCGGCCAGAAAAGCACCGGACTCGGGCTCAATTTCGTGCAGCAGGTGGCCATCCTGCATGGCGGCGCAATCACTTTTGACGATTCGGTCACTCGTGGAGCCCGGGCCGTGTTGAGCATCGACCGGCCATAAAGACCACCGTGCTCCTTTATGGTGACGATTGCTGTGGAGGCTCGGCGCCGGTTTCGCGCGCCTCCGTTGTCCGGCATTTTTTCAATTCCGCATAGGGGGTGCTTGCATCGGTGACAACCGATTCGAACATCTTCAGTGGATCAGCGGTGAAGTCTTCGCGGACGGCGAGATCAAATTCCAGCGTGCGGTCGTATCTGTTGAGCAGGTGCTGACGGCTCCATCGTGTGAGATAATGGTGGATCAGTTCCGGTAGCCTGGTGTATACCGTTTCCAGCGGGTATGGATCGGTGAAGCCGGTGGCCTGCAACCGAGCGCAGGAAAGCGTCTGAGTGCGGTAAAAAGCGCCGAGAAACATCAACTCCGGCGGCAGCGCCCCTTTCACGCCCACCTTTGTCAACCCTCGCAGAGTCGCCTGCAGTACCCGTTTGCCGGAACGGGCCATCCAGTATGGCATGAAGATTTTTTTGGGCCGACCGATCCCCAGGTGTTTTCTGATTGTCAAGGCCAGATCGGCAAGTTCCACCGGTTCCGGATCCACGAAATTGAAAGTCTTGCCGCTGAACTCGGCGCGGTTGTCGAGCAGGTAATGGATCAGATAGGGCAGTTTGTGTGAATTCGAATAGGAATGTCTGACGCCCGGCCTGGTGAGCAGAAACGGCATCGATTCATCGGCGATGGTGAAAAGCAACCGGTGAAATCCCTGAATTTTGTTGTCACGCTTGCCGTAGACGATGGATAACCGGATGCAGGTATGATCCAGGCCATGTTCATGGGCCATGTAATTCAAGGTCATCTCGGCCATGAGCTTGGACTTGGCGTAATTGCTCAAATGCGGAGCCAGAGCGACGCTCTGGTCCTCGTCGAGATTCTCTCCCGGCGGCAGGGTCGCCGCCGAGCTCAGGTGAACGTAGGGAATCTTTAAGGCCGCCGCCGCTCTAGCGATGCGCAGGGCGCCGAAGTAGTTGATTTCGCAGGCCAGTTCAGGATCAGCGATAATGTTGGCGATGGCGGCGTTGATGACGAATTCGGGGCGCACCTCCAGCAGATAATCCTGAATGGCTTCGCAATCCTTGAGTGACACTTTCTTGCTGCTGGGGGCGCGCAGATCGACGGTACCTCGCTTTTTCAGCGAGAAGTACCTGATGATCGAGCCGCCGATCAATCCCGATCCGCCGAACAATACCCCACGTCGTTTATTCATCGCCTGATACCTGCCGGACAACCGGTGGAGAGAGTCGGCCATCGGGATGATGAAAAAACAGGGCGGCCATGGAACCGCTCATGTAAACCGTTAACTTTGAGCCTCGGTCAAAGCGTGCGCTGTTGCGCTCCTTCCGGCAAATATAGCAGTAAATCTTATATAGTCAATAAGTTTTTCTGATGCAATGGCCGTTGTGCCGGCCCCTCCGTTTTCCCGCGGTCGCCATGATAAAGCGGATGAACAACCGTTTCTTCTCAGGCGTGGGTTAAAAAATCTGCTTGTGACGGCGAGTTTTCCACGACCTGAGATGAACCGAGCAGGTCGTAAACCGGCGGGCGATAGTGGCGACGTCGAGTGTGGCAGGGTTTCACCAGCAGGCGGGCGACAACTTGATAATTCTTGGTAGAGTTTACGTAAGGTGCGTAAAAATAGAAAATATAGAAACGTTGTGGCCGCTTGAAAAAAGGCTGCGAAAGGTGAAATTGAAGGTCACTATATATTATAATAACAATAATATAAAAGGTTTTTGTCAGCGTCTTTGGCTCGTTTTAGTGATGTGGCGTCAGAAAATGATATTTTGTATTGATCTGAACGTAAAAGTGAAATATAACGAACTGAGGTGCGAAGTCCAGCGTAGTGCGGCTACGGGCTCAGGGAGGCGGCATGGATTTTCTGGCATATCAATCAATACCGGCGATTTTGCAGGAAAACGCGGCGCGTTTTGCCAAGCGCACCGCGATCAGCTACAAAAAGCGCGGCGTCTTTCTTTCCCTCAGCTTCGCCGAATTCTACGATCGCGTTCTGCTCCTTGCCCGTGGGCTGCGCAAGGCAGGCGTCAAACCGGGCGACCGGGTGGCAATCTTTTCGGAGAACCGGCTGGGCTGGGCCATTTCCGATTTCGGCGTGCAGTGCGCCCGCGCCGTCACCGTGCCCATCTACGCCACCAGCAATGGCGAACAGGCGGCCTACATCATCGATCATTGTCAGGCCAAGGTCGTCTTTGTCTCCACCAAGGCCCAATACGAAAAGCTGCTGGAAGTGCGTGATGCAATCCCGAATGTCGAGCTGGTGGTTTCCTATGAGCGGTTTATGGGGGATCGATCCTTTCCGGTCTATACCCAGTATCAGCTCTCCGAGGTCTCCATGCCGCTCACCGATGAAGAACGTCATGAGCTTGAATCCGATATCAGCATGATTGCCCATCAGGATATCCTTACCGTTATTTATACCTCCGGTACCACCGGAGTGCCCAAGGGCGTTCTGCTCACCCAATACAATGTCTTAAGCAACGCCTACTATGGGCTGCAAAAAATCGGAATTATCAAGAAGGATGAGACTTTTTTGAGTTTTCTGCCGCTCTCCCATATCCTCGAGCGTACCGCCGGCTATTATTCGCCGCTGCTCAGCGGCCAGCACGTGGCCTTTGCCGAGGATGTGCGAAAGGTGATGGAGAACATGACCGAAATCAGACCTACCTGGATGGTGAGTGTCCCCAGGCTTTTTGAAAAAATTCACTCCCGCATCTATGATCGCGTGTACCAGTCCGGTTCATTGCGGAAAAATCTCTTTCATCGGGCCATTGCGGTGGGCAGGCGCTATGTCTATCTGCGTCACGTGAAAAAGCAGCCGGTAGGCCTGCTGGGGCTCTATTACCGGATATTTGATCTGCTTGTCTTCAAAAAGATACGGGCCCGTTTCGGTGGCCGGATCAAGGGCTTTATCTGCGGCGGCGCGCCGCTTGATCAGTCCATCAATGAGTTCATGTGGGCCATCGGTCTGCCGGTCTATACCGGCTATGGCCTTACCGAGACCAGTCCGGCATTGACCCTCAGTGTTCCCGGCGAAGTGCGTTTTGATTCAGTGGGTAAAGCGTTGCCGAAAACGGAGCTAAAGGTGGCCGCCGATGGTGAACTGCTTGTCAGAGGCGAGCAACTTATGCGCGGCTACTACAAGAACGAGGAGGCCACCGCGGAAAGTTTCGTGGACGGCTGGTTCAAAACCGGTGACATTGCCCGGATCGATGATGAGGGCTTTGTCTATATCGTTGATCGGAAAAAAGAGATCATCATTACCGCCGGCGGCAAAAACATTGCTCCGCAACCCCTGGAAAACGACTTGCGCCTGGACAAGTTCGTCTCCCAGGCCTTCGTCTTCGGTGATCGCAAACCGTATCTGGTGGCCCTGCTCACGCCCAATCTCGAGCGCCTGCTTGACTGGGCGAGGGCAGAAGAGATCAGCTTTCTCGACATCGATGAGCTGGTGAAAAATCAGCGTATCATCGAAATGTATGGTCGCCGGGTCGATGAGATGAACAGGGGGCTGCCGTCTTATTCCACCATCAAGCGCTTTGCCCTGCTTTCCCGGGAGTTCTCCATCGAGGGGGGAGAACTTACCCCGACCCTGAAGATCAAGCGCAAGGTTGTCTACGAGATGTACAAGGAAATTATCGAGGAGCTCTATCTCGGCACCGGCAGTGGCCTGGTGTTTGCTCAAACATCCAGCAACGGAGAACAATCATGAAACAGATCAATCGGGTGGCGGTGCTCGGCTCGGGTGTGATGGGGGCTACCATCGCGGCGCATCTGGCCAATGCCGGCCTGGAGGTGTTGATGCTCGACATGGTTCCGTCTTCTCTTACCGAGGCCGAACAGGCGGCTGGCTTAAGCCTGGATGACGGAGCCGTACGTAACCGGCTGGCGGCTGAGGGCCTGGCCGGTCTTGCCACCATGAAACCGGCGCCATTTTTTATTCCAGGCTATGCGGAGCGGATTGAGATCGGCAATTTCAACGACGATCTGAACAAACTCGGTGACTGCGACTGGGTCATCGAGGTGGTGGTGGAGAAGATGGCCGTCAAACATGAACTGCTCACCACCATTGCCCCGCATCTTAACGCCGATTGTTATCTCACCACCAATACCAGTGGTCTGTCGGTCAATGAAATGGCTCAGGTGCTTGCGCCCGATCTGCGCAAACGGTTTCTGGTCACCCATTTCTTCAATCCACCGCGGTACATGCGGCTCATGGAGATTATCCCCGGCCGCGACACCGATCCCGCCGTTGTCGCTTTTCTCGCCGAGTTTATCGACCGGCGGCTGGGCAAGGGGATTGTCTTTGCCAAGGATACCGCCAATTTTATTGCCAACCGGATCGGTACCTACGCGATATTTCGGGCCATCCAGCATATGATGGAGATGGGCCTCAGCGTGGAAGAGGCCGACGCGGTTCTCGGTCCGCCCACCGGACGCCCCAAAAGCGCCGCGTTTCGTACCGCCGATCTGGTGGGGCTCGATACCCTGGCGCATGTGGCAACCAATTCATTTGACACCCTTGTTGATGACGAGGAGCGGCAGGTATTTGCCCTTCCCGATTTCATGCGAACCATGCTCGACGAGGGCAGCCTGGGCAACAAAGCGGGCCGGGGTTTTTACAAAAAAGAGACGGTGGAGGGCGCCCGCCGGATATCTTATTATGATTATCAGACGGGCCAATATCTGCCCCTGCGCAAGAAATCCTTTGGCTCGGTTGCCTCAGTCAAGCAGATCGATGACCCCGGCCGCCGTATTCAAACGTTACTGGCAACCCCTGACCAGGGTAGTGAATTCGGCTGGCGCTGCCTGCGCGACACCCTGCTTTACGCCTTTAAACGAATTCCCGAAATTGCCGATGACGTGGTCAATATCGACCGGGCCATGCGCTGGGGGTTCAACTGGGAGTTGGGGCCGTTTGCGATGTTTGACGCCATCGGCGTGACCGCGTTTGTCGAACGCGCCGAACGGGACGGTATCACGGTGCCCGCCGCACTCAAGGAGATAGAGAGTTTTTACCGGGTGGGCGATGACGGTACGCCCCTGTTCTATGATTGCCGAGTCGGTGAATACAAAAACATCGACGCCATGCCGGGCCGTATCAAACTCTCTATTCTCAAGGATGGCGGCAAGGTGGTGGAGCGCAACAGCGGAGCGGCGGTAATCGATCTGGGTGACGGGGTGTTCTGCCTGAGCTTTCACTCTAAGATGAATGCCATCGGCGCCGATACCCTGAGCATGACCCACAAGGCGATAGCGCGGGCCGAACATGAGGGGATCGGTCTGGTGGTGGGCAACCAGGCGCCGAACTTTTCGGTGGGCGCCAACCTCATGCTGCTTGCCGTGGCCATTGCCGAAGGCGCCTATGAGGATGTTGCCATGGTGGTGCGAGGGTTTCAAAAGGCAACCATGGCCCTCAAATATGCCAAGGTGCCGGTGGTAGCGGCGCCTTTCAACCGGGTTTTGGGCGGTGCCTGTGAGTATTGCCTGCACGCCGATGCCATTGTCGCCCATGCCGAGACCTATATGGGCATGGTGGAAGTGGGGGTCGGCCTGTTGCCGGCCGGCGGCGGCACCAAGGAAATGTGCGTTCGGGCGGTGGAACTGGCCACCCGCTACGATACCGATGTCCAGCCGTTCATCTTCAAGCATTTCAGGCAGATCGCCATGGCCCAGGTGTCCATGGGCGCGGCCCAGCTTGCTGATCTGAACTACATGCGCAGCGGCGACACCATCACCATGAACAGTGATCGGCTTATCTTTGATGCCAAAGAGATGGTCAAGGCCCTAGCGGTGAATTACCGGCCGCGCCGGCCGCTGACCGCCATCGCCGCCCCGGGCCGCTCTATTGCGGCAAGTATCAAGAGCCAGCTGTGGAACATGCAGGCCGGCAATCAGATTACCGAGTATGAGGCATATATGGGCGGAGCCATTGCCGAGGTTATCTGCGGCGGTGACGTCAATCCCGGCACGCCAATCTCTGAGCAATACCTGCTCACATTGGAGGTTGAGCATTTTCTGAAATTGTGCGGAAACCCAAAAACTGCACAACGTATCCAGCATATGCTTAAAACCGGCAAACCGTTGCGCAATTAATTACGAGGTACCTTATGAAACCTGCCTATCTGGCCGCGGCCTACCGTACCCCGGGATGCCGGGCAAACAAGGGAAAACTCAGGGATCAGCGCCCCGACGATCTGGCCGCCGCGGTAATTGCCGGCGCCATCGAGCGGGTCGCCATCGACCCCGCCACCATTGATGATGTCTACCTCGGCTGTGCCTTTCCTGAGGGGGAGCAGGGGATGAATGTCGGCCGCATCGCCGCCCTCAAGGCGGGGCTGCCGGTTACGGTGCCGGGTCAGACGGTGAACCGATTCTGTTCATCGGGGTTGCAGGCAATCGCCCTGGCGGCGGATCAGATCTCGCTGGGGCGGGCCGCCTGCATCGTCGCCGGCGGGGTTGAGTCGATGTCGACTATTCCCATGGGCGGCTTAAAATACAGCGCCAATCCCGGCCTTGTCGCCGAGCATCCGGAATTTTACGCATCCATGGGGATCACCGCCGAACTGGTGGCGGCACAATACGGTATTGACCGGGCCGCCATGGACGAATTTGCCGCCGCCAGCCATGGTAAAGCGGCAGCTGCCATCGAACGGGGCGCGTTCAGCGATGAGATCGTGGCGCTCACCGTTGAGCGCACCTCACTTGACGGCACCAAAGTGAACAAGAAAAGCGAGACCGTATCCATCGATGACGGGGTGCGTCCCGAGACAACCGTTGAAAGCCTTGCAAAACTGCGACCCGCCTTTAAGCAGAACGGTGCGGTGACGGCCGGCAACTCGTCGCAGATGACCGATGGCGCGGCCGTATCGGTGGTGGTTTCGGAAGACTATCTGAAGCAGCATAAGCTTGAGCCGATCGCTCGTTTCCTGGGCTTTGCGGTGCGCGGAGTGGCCCCTGAAATCATGGGTATCGGCCCGATCAGCGCCATTCCCGCGGTATTGGAACAGGCCGGCGTAGCGTTGGCTGATATCGACTTGATCGAGCTCAATGAGGCCTTTGCCGCCCAGTCACTGGCGGTGGTCAATGAGCTTGGCCTGAACCGGGAAACTCTCAACGTCAACGGCGGCGCCATTGCCCTGGGGCATCCGCTCGGTTGCACCGGCGCCAAGTTGACCGCCACCTTGCTGCATGAAATGGGGCGGCGTGGCGCCAAAACCGGGTTGGTTTCCATGTGCATCGGCGGCGGTATGGGTGCTGCCGGATTATTTGAACGGCTATAAGGGATCTGGTGGGAGGACACCATGAATGCGACAATTGAAACCATTGAAAAGGAAATTTTACGGGGCGGGGAATACCTGATTACCGATGTATCGAGCGAGGGTGTATTCACCCCGGAAGATTTCAGCGATGAACAGAAACAATTCGCCGAGACAACCGAGCAGTTCATTACCAATGAGATCGTTCCTCATATTGAGGAAATAGACCATCAGAATTTCGATCTGGTGGTGGAGGGGTTGCGTAAATGCGGCGAGCTTGGCCTGCTGATGATGGATGCACCCGAGGAGTATGGCGGCCTCGAGCTTGACAAGGCATCATCCATGCTGGTGGCGGAAAAGATAGCAACGGGCGGTTCATTTTCGGTGGCCTACTCGGCTCACACCGGCATCGGCACCCTGCCGCTTATCTACTACGGCACCAAGGTCCTCAAAGAAAAGTACCTGGAAAAAATCATTTCAGGCGAGTGGTGTGCCGCCTATTGCCTCACCGAGCCGGGTTCAGGTAGTGACGCCCTTGGCGCCCGGGCCACCGCGACCCTGTCGGAAGACGGCAGTCACTACCTGCTCAACGGCACCAAACAATATATTACCAACGGCGGTATTGCTCAGCTTTTCACGGTGTTTGCCAAGATCGACAAAGAGCATTTCACCGCCTTTCTGGTGGAACGGGATTTTGCCGGATTCTCGGTGGGGCCGGAAGAAAAAAAGATGGGGATCAAGGGCTCTTCCACCACGCCGGTGATTCTCGACAACTGCAAGGTGCCGGTGGAAAACCTGCTTGGCGAGATTGGTAAAGGTCATAAAATCGCCTTCAACGTCCTTAATGTGGGGCGCTTCAAACTGGGCGCGGGTGTCATGGGGGCTGCCAAGATGGCTCTTGAGGTGGGCATCAAATACGCCAATGAACGTGAACAGTTCAAACGCAAAATAGCGAGTTTCGGTGCTATCAAGGAAAAAATCGCCGATCTTACCAGTGCGATCTATGCGGCTGAATCACTGGTCTATCGGCTGGCCGGCCTGCTCGATGAGAAACTGGCCACCATCGACAAGGGCAGTGAAGACTACTATGTCCGCTATCAGAAGGGAATCGAGGATTATGCGGCGGAATGCGGTATCTCCAAGGTTTATTGCAGCGAGGTACTGGCCCGCACCGTTGACGAAGTGGTCCAGATTCACGGCGGTTATGGCTTTATCAGCGATTGCCCGGCAGCACGATATTACTGTGACGAGCGGATCAACCGGATCTTTGAGGGAACCAACGAAATCAACCGGCTGCTCATCCCCGGCATGATTCTGCGCAAGGCCATGAAGAACGAACTGCCCCTGCAGGCTGAGGCGATGAAGGCCTTTGAGGCGCTGATGACTCCGAGCTTTGAGGAAGTCGATGATACCATTGCCTTTGCTGCGGAAAAAGTGCTCATCAAAAACCTCAAGACCCTCTTTCTCATCCTGGCCGGCGCCGGGGTGCAGAAGTTTATGGATAAGCTGGCCGATGAGCAGGAAATTTTGCTGGCCGCGGCCGATATCGCCATTCAGATCTTTGCCCTGGAAAGCGCGGTGTTGCGGGCGGAGAAATCAACCCCGGTATTTTCCGAGCGCAAGCGTGAACTGTTGAAGGCGGCGGTCACCGTGTGCGCCTTCGAGGCGGCTGAATGCGTCGGCACGGCAGCCCGCAAGGCGGCCTTTTACATCGAAGAAGGTGATACCCTCACCATGATACTTTCCGGCGTCCGGCGTTTTGCCAAGTATGATGCCACCGGACTTCTTGCCGCCAAGCGGGCCTTGGCCGAAGCGGCAAGTGAGAGCGAGAAGTACCTGTTTGGCTGATCTTTATACATGGACGGTGGTGGCGTAACTCCTACCCGGCACACTATCGATACCCCGTATCCGGTAGGTCCGGTTCACTGCTATACCCTTGATCTCGATGATGAGCTGGTGCTGTTTGATACCGGGCCGCCCACTGAGGCCGCGAGAAACTATCTTGCCCGGGCCATTGATCTGACCAGGCTGAAGCACGTTCTCATCACCCATTGCCACATCGATCATTATGGTCAGGCGGCCTGGCTTCAGGAGCAGACCGGGGCTACCATCTATCTGCCCCATCGCGACAGCTTAAAAATTGAGCACCACCAGCAGCGGCTTACCTGGATCGGCGCGTTGCTGGCAGAGCTGGGTTTTGACCGAGGTTTCCGTGAGCAAATCCGCGATGCCATGGCCTCGGGCAGTATGCTGCCCGAGTTTCCTGCTCGCTATCAGGTGGCGGAAACAGAGTTGCCCGGACGGTTCGGCATAGAGACGCTTGCTTGTCCGGGCCATTCGCAGAGTGATCTGATTTATTGCGCCGATGGTTGGGCGATAACCGGAGATACCCTGTTGCGCGGCATCTGTCAGACGCCCCTGCTCGATGTGGATCTTGCAAGCGGTGAACGATTTCACAACTACCGGGCCTATTGCCGGAGCATTTTTACCCTGGCAAGCCTGATTGATAAGAACATCCTCCCCGGCCACCGGGAGTATATCGACGGGGTGGTGCCGACAATTTCCTGTTATATCGACAAAACCCTGCGCCGTGTCCGCTCACTCAAGCCCTATCTCGGCAAAGGAACCATTGCCGAGCTGATCTCGACCCTGTTCCCCGATATGACCCACCCGTTTCATGTTTATATTAAGGTCTCGGAACTGCTCTTTATGATTGATTTTCTCAAGGAACCGGAGCTGTTGCGCGACTCGCTCCAGGCCATGGATATCTACGAGCCGGTGGCGCGGGCTTTTGGTGAAACGATGGATGCGGAGCCGTCCAGCTAATCCTCTGAGGACTCTTTGATGAAATTCACTATCGGCCTCTGCCAACTCAATAGCGGTGATGATACAACAGCCAACCGTGCCGCCGCCGTTCGCGCAATCGGGGAAGCGGCATCGGCGGGGGCGCGGTTCGTGATGCTGCCCGAGCATGCTGATTACATCGGTACGGTAGAGGGAAAAAGGGCCGCGGCACAGCCGCTGGATGAATCGAATTATCTGCAAGAGCTTGCCGGTTGTGCGAAGGCGCACGCTATCTTTCTGCATATCGGCAGTTTTCTTGAGCGGCGCCTCGAGCGGATCTACAACACCGCCGTGGTGTTTGCTCCCGACGGCAGCAGGCTGGCGGTGTATCGCAAGATCCATCTCTTTGACGTGGAGGTGCCGGGCGGTGCAAGTTTTCGTGAATCAGACACCATCAGTGCCGGCTCCGAGGTGGTGGTTGCCGATATCGATGGACTCGTGTGCGGTCTTGCCACCTGCTATGACCTGAGGTTTCCCGAGCTCTTCAGGCAACTGGTTATGAAAGGGGCACGACTGTTGCTGGTGCCGGCTGCCTTTACCATGCAGACCGGTCGCGATCACTGGGAGCTACTGCTCAGAGCACGGGCGGTGGAGAACCTGTGCTGGCTGGCGGCAGCCGGGCAGTGGGGCACGACGCCGCCGAACCACAGCAGTTTTGGGCGTTCCATGGTGATTGATCCCTGGGGAACCATCATTGCTCAGGTATCGGATGGTGTCGGAGTGGTAGTGGCGATCATCGATACTGAGCCTCAGGACGCCATGCGGGCGGCCTTCCCCTGCCTGAAGCATATCCGGCGGGATCTGTTCTTTTAGAAGTTCTGCCGGCAGGTTGGCCATAACTTTTCAGTCGCGCCACCGGCTTTTCATTGCATTTGCGAGATGAGCGCAGCTACGGTATGTTCCGCTTTGCCCTTTGAGTATCCCATTAGAATTCCATGTACCTTTTGCTGTAGAGCAAAGATAAAAACATCTCACCTGGGCCGATAATTGCACTGGTGGATGAGCGCCTTGGGTCGTACCGTGGTAAGGTATCGTGCATGAATGGTTCCGTCGCCACACCGGGCTTGCGCAATAACACAAAAGGGATTCTGTGGATGTTTTGCGCCGCTCTGTTTTTTTCGGCAATGGTGGCGCTGATCAAGCAGCTGGGAACGCGGCTGCCGAGTTTTGAGATTGTCTTTTTTCGGGCGTCACTGCAATTGGCTGCTCTTTTTTTGGTCTACTGCCGGGTCGGTTTCGGCGCCCTTACAACCAACAATCCCCGGCTGCAGGGATGGCGGGCTTTGGTGGGGGTACTGCTCATCAACTGCAATTTTTACGCCTTCACCCAATTGCCCCTGGCCGACGTGACCGCCATCGGTTTTTCCCGCAATCTCTTTCTGGTGGTGCTGGCGCTCATCTTTCTTGGGGAAACACTCAGTGTTCATCGACTGGTCGCAACCCTGGTCGGTTTTTGCGGGATTATCATCATCATGCGGCCGGGTACCGGGGTGTTCGAGACTGCCGCCATCTTCGCTCTTGCCGGCGCCGCTTTGGGCGCCACCATGATGGTGCTGATCCGCCGGCTGACCGCTTCTGATTCTAACCTGGTGATGATGACCTATCCGGCCGCGGCGGTGACGATAACGACCATGGCGCCTGCTGCTCTCTTCTGGGTTTGGCCCACTGCTCAAGAGTGGCTGCTGATTGTGGCGATGGCGGCCATCGGCGCCTCCGGGCAATGGTGTCTCATTCAGGCATTTCGTCTGGGCGAGGCCACGGCGGTGGCGCCGGCCAGCTATATTCGTCTGGTATTTGCCTCGATTATCGGGTTTTACCTCTTTGCTGAAATACCGGATTGGTATACCCTAATCGGCACCGCGCTGATCGTGGTCGGCAGCCTCTATCTGATCTATCAGGAGGAGCGTACGCCGAAGGAGTCCACCGTGGCGCGGACACCGGGTGATACCCATTGAAGAGAACCTCGAAAAGATTGGTGTAAGCTCAAGATTGGATCATGAATAGTGTCCAGAAAATAATCAAGTTCTCAGTGGAATTGAATCGGCGTCCATCCGTTTACCCGGCCCAGGTGAGACCACTGTGCGGCTGGCGGAACATATTATGGCGTCTTGGTGTTATCGGCAGCTCACCAGAGCGTTACCATGGGTTGGGCTATGGAAATATCTCCATCCGACACCCCGATGAGCCGTCCTCATTTATCATTTCAGGCAGCCAGACCGGGGCCGCGGCCGAGCTTGGTGCTGATGATTTCGTGGTGGTGGACGATTATGAGGTGGCCGCCAATTGGGTTCGGGCACGCGGGCTTATCAACCCGTCTTCCGAGGCCCTGACCCATGCCCAGGTGTACCATTGCCTGCCGTGGGCGGGGGCGGTGATCCATGGCCATTGTCCAGAACTCTGGCGCCATGGCGATGAGCTTGGGCTGCCCTCTACGGGGCCGACTGCCGACTATGGCAGTGTCGCGCTGGCCGAAGAGATTGCCGAACTGTGCGGTCGTCTGCCGGAAGGCTCTGCCGGGCTGTTCACCATGGCCGGTCATGAGGACGGGGTGGTCAGTTTCGGCCGTGACATCAGCGCCGCCGGTCTGGTCTTGCTTGACGCCCTGGCACGGGCGTATGGCCTGCCACGATAACTCTGTCGGTGGAACCGCCGAGAGGTCGTTCCGGGAGGGTCGTTCTCCAGAACGACCACCGTTGTTATGCGTAAAACAATGTATCAAAGCAGCGGATGAATCTCCTTCACGGAGCGCGTTAATCAATTAGAATCCGCCCGCAATGATGATGTTCAATACTGTACCCCATCACGCAGCAGATAGGCGAGAATCTCGATCACCTGCTCAGTGGTTGTCGCCCAGGCCATGGCGGCGGCGTCCACTTCCTTGAGCGGATGGATGATATTTTCACCGTGCAGGGTGATATAAGGGGTACCCAGGGCGGCGCAGTAACCGGCGTCGAAGGCGGCGTTCCACTGCTTGTATGTGTCGCCGAAACGGATGACCACCAGGTCGCTCATCTCGATCAGGGTTTTGGTCCTGATCGCATTGAGTTTTGCCGAAACGTGGTCGCGCCAGAAGGGGATACCGCTCTGGTGCAGATGATCGCCCGCTGCGTCGCTTGCTTCATGATCGGTGACTGGACTGGTGAAAGTGACGTCGAGGTTGCGGCGGCGGCAGCCACTGGTAATCTCATCGCGCCACCCGGTATGAATTTCTCCTGAGAGGTAGACGGTTAAGCCCATTGATGGTACTCCTTTTAAAAAAGTAGATTGGCAAAAATCTATTTCTGAAGAAAATGCTCTCGTAAAAAGTCGAATTTGCTTGCTAACCTCATTCCCGCCCTCGATAACAACACTCAAGGGCTTGCTGCAGCGGAAATCCAGTGATTTCAAATGATTATGGATTTCGATTCAACTCCACAATGACCGTAATTGGTATTTTTACGACGCCATCAAAGAAAGGCGGAGACCTCATACCATGCCGGGGACAAAATAAAAAGAGATGAGCTCGCAATGCCTTCGCTTATTTCTACCATGACATAGGATGCTTAATTTCACCGACCCGCATGCCCTCTTAGAGCGGCTGCACGATGACGGCGACGCTTCCGTTGCTGAGCAGATCGACACCTTTGCCCGGACGCTGGGTGAGGAGCAGTTTCGCCGCTTTGCCGCATCGCAGCTGGTGAAGCTGGCCCGCCCGGAACAGGCGGTTCCGGCAGGCTTGACTCATTTTGCCCCGCTTATCTACGATGGTATCGAGTTTTTTCTGGCCCGGATCAACTCCAGGCGACTCACATCGGCCATTGTTGCCCAGGTGCGGTTGGATCCCGCGGCCGGGGCGGGGGAGCGGCTGCTTGTGCTTGCTTACGAGTTTCCTACCCTGCATAAACTTGCCCAGATTATCGCTCGTCATCCCGGCCTCGACCCGGCCGTCAAAACCTGGTTAATTCCCCTTGAATCCGGGGTGGCTCGCTCCGATCCGGAACCGATAAAGGCAAAAATCAAAAAGCTGGCTGATCAATCAGGCTATGATTGTACCTTTAGTGAAGAGATCATGGACATTGCCGAGGCCAGCGTTGCGCAGGTGGTTCCGGTAGTCTTGTCAAAACGGAATTGCTCAGAGCGGTTCATCGGGGTGGCAAAAACGCTCAAACCAGGCGTTGCCGAACAGTTGCACGAAGAGTTGGCGATTATGGCCGAGGCGGCAGCTCATTTCAGCAGCAGGCGCGCCCTATACGGTCTTCGCAGCCTGGAACTGGGCTCGCTGTTTGCTGAGGTTCGCGTTGATCTCATCCGGGAGGTTGATCTTCGTGCCGAACAGCGGAACCTCGATGCTGCCGTCCGCCTCTATGAGAAGGTATCAGGGGTCGAGGTGCCGCGCCGCTATGGTCTCTGCAATGAGTCGGTAACCACGATGAGCTTTGTTGCAGGGGTAAAGCTTCCCGATCTGAAACTGCCGGACAGCGCCCGGCAGATGGTTGCCCGGCAGGTGTTTGCGGGTATTATCTGCACGCCTCTGTTTGCCCGTGAGGATATCGCCCTGTTTCATGGCGACCCCCATGCCGGCAATATTGTCGCCCGCTATGATGAGGCCGCGGGCCAAACCTGCATCGGCCTGCTGGACTGGACATTGGCCGGCCGGCTCGACCGGCGCACTCGCCTTCATCTCATGGATCTGCTGTGCGGGGTGGCGGCCCGCGACGGTGGGAGAATCGGCCGGGTGGTGGGGGAACTGGCAAGAGAGTCGATTTCGACCGCGAAGATAAGGGGCCATCTTCAGAACCTGCTGCATGACGAATCATTTGGTTCGATGGGGCCGCTTACCCGTGGATTTCATATTCTGGAGCAGCTTTCCATGGAGGGTGTGGTTTTTACCAGTGAGTTGATTTTGTTTCGCAAGAGTTTTTTTACCCTGGAGGGGGTATTGGCCGACCTCTCTCCCGGTTTCGACATGGATGCGGCCATGGCAAGCTATCTGGGCGAGTTGCTGGTCCGGGAGGCGGGATACCGCATGACCACCGCCCTGATGCCCGGTTTTGATGTGGCTTCTCTGTATCCCTCCATGCTGTCCAATCGTGATCTGGCAGGTCTCTCCTGGGTGCAGCTTGTCGAGCATTGGCAGCGCACCGCGCAGGTCTCGTGGTCCTTGGTTGATGTGTATCACCGTGCCGTTGCCGCTTTTTTTGGAATGAGCGATGTCGGCAGGTGATCGCCCGGAGACAAGAAGATGATTACCTTTTGGATATATTAGGGTATCCTTCGGGAGAATAATTGTCTGATACAATCCTAAACAGTTACATTTGAAAATAAGGCACATGGCATATATGATGAACTCGTAAAAACCTCAAAATTGCTTGCTGCCGTCATTCCCGCGAAAGCGGGAATCCAGTTATTTCATTAATTATGTATGTCGGGTCAATTCCGGTATGACGGGAATATGGGTTTTTACGACGCCATCATAAATGATGCACTCGTAAAAACCCTAAATCCTAACTTTGATGGGCAACATATAGAGTGTTTGATTCTCAAGTATATACAACAAGTAGTGTAAATGTAGTTTGTCGAGGACTTTTTACGAGAGCATCATAAATGATGAACTCGTAAAAACCTCAAAATTGCTCGCTACCGTCATTCCCGCGAAAGCGGGAATCCAGTGATTTCAATTAATTATGAATGTCAGGTCAGCTCCGTTATGACTGGAATATGGGTTTTTACGAAAGCATCATAAATAATAGTTAGAAAAACAGGAGGAATGTGTGATTCATAACTTTGATACAGTAATTGTCGGCTCCGGCGGCGCTGGGCTCTATGCCGCGCTGGAGGCCAGCGCCCGCAGCAAAACGGCGGTGCTTTCCAAGCTCTATCCGATCCGCAGTCATACCGGCGCCGCCCAGGGCGGCATCAGCGCCGCACTGGGCAACGTGGAAGAGGACAGCGCCCAGTGGCATGCCTTTGATACGGTAAAGGGCGGCGACTATCTGGTTGACCAGCAGGCCGCCATGATCCTCACCGAAGAGGCAATTCAGGCGGTGTATGATCTGGAAAACAGAGGCTTGCCTTTCAACCGTACGCCCGAAGGGCGTATCGATCAGCGTCGTTTCGGCGGCCATACCAGAAATTTTGGTGAGGGCCCGGTGCGCCGGGCGTGCTACGCCGCCGATCGTACCGGCCATATGATTCTGCAGACGCTGTATCAGCAGTGCATAAAAAATGAGGTCTCCTTCTTTGATGAGTTTCAGGTGGTGGATGTCATCATCGAGGATGGCAGCTGCCGCGGGGTGGTGGTGGTTGAGCTTGCCACCGGCGAGATGCATATCTTCGCGGCCAAGGCGGTGCTGTTTGCCACCGGTGGATTCGGCCGCATTTTCAAGATTACCTCAAATGCCTACGCCAATACCGGTGACGGTCCGGCGGTGTGTGCCCGCCGCGGTATCCCGCTGGAGGATATGGAGTTTTATCAGTTTCATCCCACCGGCATCATGGGCTTGGGGATTTTAATCTCCGAGGCGGTGCGCGGCGAGGGCGGTATTCTGCGCAACCGTGACGGCGAGCGGTTCATGGAGCGTTACTCGCCGACCCTGCTCGATCTGGCGCCACGCGATATCGTCGCCCGCTCGATCCTCACCGAGGTAAGAGCCGGCCAGGGCATTCGCGGAGACCGCAGGATTGATGACTATGTCCATCTCGATGCCACCCATCTCGGCAAAGAGGTTCTTGACGCAAAGCTTCCCGATATCAGCGGCTTCTGCCGAACCTATCTGGGCATCGACCCGATTGATGCGCCCATTCCGGTGTTGCCCACCGCTCACTACGCCATGGGCGGCATCCCCACCGATGTGCACGGCCGCGTAGTGATCGATCGGGAGGGCACCATTATCGATGGTCTCTACGCCGCCGGTGAATGCGCCTGCGTCTCGGTACACGGTGCCAACCGGCTGGGCACCAATAGTCTGCTCGATCTGATTGTCTTTGGTCGCCGGGCCGGCCAGCATATCGCCGAATATGTCAAGGATGCGCCGGCGCCGCGGCCGGTCGCGGATGCTGATGAGTTTGCCAGAGCGTGGATCGACAGGTTGTTGGACGGCGCCGATGGGCCGCATGGCGGCGCCATTACCGATGAAATGCAGGTAACCATGATGGAGAAGGTGGGCATCTATCGCAACAAGGCCGATATGAGCGTTGCCGTTGACCAAATCCAGGAGCTTCGCAGTCGGTACCAGACGGTGCGTGTTCAGGATACCGGCAGTAGATTCAATACTGATCTGCTGGAGTTGATCGAACTGGGCAACTTGCTCGATCTGTCCCTGGTCACTGCCGTTTCCGCTCTGCACCGGGAGGAAAGCAGAGGCGCCCACAGCCGGGAAGACTTTCCCGAGCGCGACGATGATACCTGGTTGAAACACACCCTGGCCTATCTTGAAGGCGACGAAGTTCGTCTTGACTATAAAGCGGTGGATACCTCTATCTGGGAACCCAAACCACGCACGTATTAGCGAAGGAAATAGATATGAACATTACTTTGAACATCCAGCGTTATAATCCCGACACCGATGAGGAGTCCTATTTTCAGCAGTATCAGGTCGATGTCAAACCCACCGACCGGTTGCTGGACGCGCTCATGCAGGTCAAACGGTTTCAGGACGGCAGCCTTGGCTTTCGCAAGAGTTGCGCGCACGGGGTGTGCGGTTCCGACGGTATGCGCATCAACGGCGTTGATGGGCTGGCCTGTAAGACCTTGATCAAGGATATCGCTGCTCATGATGGCGACACGGTGACGGTGGAGCCGCTGCGCCACCTGCCGGTGCAGCGTGATCTGATTGTCGATCAGCAGGAGTTTTTCGAAAAATACCGCGCCATCAAACCATATCTCATTAATGATGAGCCGGTTGCGGGAAAAGAGCGGCTCCAGTCGCCGAGGGAGCGCATGGCCTTTGATGACGCCACGAGTTGTATTCTTTGCGCATCCTGTTATTCGGCCTGCCCCATTCCGGTCGAGCAGCCGGACTTTCTCGGCCCCGCGGCGCTTGCCCAGGCCTTCAGATTTCTTGCCGATTCACGTGATCGGGCCACAGAGCAGCGGCTGGCCATCGTGGACACTGAAGAGGGTGCCTGGGGATGCCAGAATCACTTCCAGTGCACCAGGGTATGCCCACGCTCGATCCTCATTACCAAGCGTATCAATGAGACCAAGCGGATGATCAAACAGAGTAAAGAGAAGGAGTCGTCCTGATGCCTAGAGGGGAGAGTACCGTGGGACTGGCCTCCCTGTTTCAGCGGTCTATGTATCCGGTGGCGCTGCCGATTTTAGCTTGCAGCTGCGAGATGCTCTCCACCTAATGCGGAGTATCAAAGGGATCCAGCAGCATCTCGCCACCGCTGTTATCGTCTGGTTTTACCGCTGGATTGGTATTGATGATGCGGGCGCATGAGTTGAACCGTAGAACTGCGTCCTGATTGTCCGGATCACAGGTCTTAAGGGCCTCTTCGTAGGCATCCATCGCCTTGGTGAACCAGGCATGGGCCACCGCGCCTGAGTTTGGTCCGCCTTGCCGGAGGTGAAATTTCGCCCGTCTTTCGTAAATGAGGCCGGTGAAATAGGCTTTGCAGTGGCTTGTGTCCAACTGGGCGATGACTTTTTTGGCCTCGTTGAAGGCCGGTTCGAGCCCGCTTTCGCCGAACTTGTCGGTAAGTGCCAGCAGCAGTATGTTGAGTGCTTCCTGATGACCGGGGGTGGCGGCCAGGACATCGAGGCAAATCGACTCGGCCTCGAAAGGTTCGTTGAGCAGGCGGTACTGCCGGGCTCTCTCCAGTGAGGCCTGCACTGCTTCCTGGTTGAGTTTCTTGAGCTCGATCATAGCTATCCTCATATGTCTGGATGAATTTTCAGCGTTTTCTATTTATAAGTACTTGTATGGTCATGGCAAGCGCCCACCTTTTCCCTGAGTTGATGAGTGATGCTTGTTGCAAATGGTTGCATGAAGCGACCGTACATTCATGGATTTATTACTTACCACACCACCTTTAACGAGAGAAAGATGATGATACGGCGGGTTATCTTTAACAAAAAAGGCGGCGTCGGAAAAACAAGTATTTCATGTAACCTGGCGGCTATCAGCGCAGCGGTCGGCAAAAAGACGCTGCTCATCGACATCGATCCGCAGGCAAACGCCTCAACCTATCTTCTCAGCGATGAGTATCCGGGAATTAAGGAGAAGGGATTGACGATTCTTGATTTTTTCAAGTCGTCGCTGGACGGCGGCAATATTTTTGCTCTCAACCCATTTTTCTATCATTCATCACGCCCGACGCCCGATTCCTTTGTCCATCAAACGCGGTTTGCCAACCTCTCTATCATCGCCTCTCATGAGCACCTTGCCGACATCGAAACCCAACTTGCCTCCAGGCATAAAATATATAAGCTCAAAGAGTTGATCGATGGCCTGGGTTCATTTGATGCGGTATATATCGATACCCCGCCGGCCATTAACTTTTTCAGTCAATCCGCCCTGATCGCCGCCTCCCGCTGTCTGATCCCTTTTGACTGTGATGCCTTTTCAAAAGATGCAATATTTGAGGTGGGCAGGCACATCGTGGACATCCAGCGTGATCACAACCCGTCGCTGCGGGTAGAGGGAATTATTGTCAATCACTTCATGGCACAGGCGAGACATCCGCGCAAGATAGTGGACCAGTTAACGGCCGATGGTCTGCCGATTCTGCAAGCAAAGCTGTCATCCTCGGTGAAGATGAGAGAGTCCCACCATGAGTCAACCCCCATGATATTTCTCAGCCCGGAACACAAGCTCACCAGTGAGTATCAGACGCTGTATGATGAGCTGGAGAGAGGCAGTTCTCTGTAAGATTCCCTCATTAATTACCGCGGGTCGGGATACTATCCCCTCGCAACGGCTGTGCTCGATGCCGCATCAACACCAGGGTATTATCGTGTGCGCCGCTCATATCCTGGTTGCCCGGTATCCTCAGATGGGCGGATCGGGCGGTAAAGGGAGTTCTGGGTTCTCCCAGCCCTGTGCCGCCACCCAGTTTCGATAAACACCGTCCGGGTCGTGTTGCCGGGTCTGATGTTCGATATTGAACCGGCGCTCTGGCCTGCTGTCGGCGCCGACGCCGGCGGCGTAGGCCCAATTACCCCAGTTTGAGGAAACATCGTAATCCAGCAGGCAGTATTCGAACCACTGCGCCCCCCACCACCAGGGCACTCCCAGATCATAAATGAGTGCGCTTGCCGCGCAGAGCCGTGCCCGGTTGCTGATCTCGCCGGTGGCGAACAGCTCGCACATGATCGCATTGATCAGCGGCTGGGTGGTGGTGCCGCCGGCCCAGTCCAAAAAGCGCTGCCAGTAGCGGGTAAGGGTCTGATGATCCATGGGATACATCTCTATAGTGGTGGCCAGTCGGGGCAGCTTCCATCTTGCCGTATCTCGCAGGCCGGGGCTGCGCAGCTCCTTCATGCCGCGCGGGAAAAAGAGCAGATCGCCGATTTTACGGTGCAGATAGTGAAAATAATCGCGCCAGAGCAGCTCGAAAAGCAGCCAGTAGGTGGATTCGTTGGCCGCCACCTCGGCTTCGAATCGACGAATTGCCGCCACCACCTCGGCCCCGCTGATGGCGCCGACAGCCAGCCATTTTGACAGCCTGCTCGCGTAATCGCCACCACCGAGGCCGTTTCTCGTCTGCTTGTAGGTGAGAATCCGGTGTGACTGCCACAGGTAATAATCCAGCCGTTCTCGTCCACGGGAGTGCGCTCGCGGAAAATTGAATTGCTCGCGGGTAAAGCGGTATTGTTCATACCCCCTCTTTTCAACCCGTTTTCTAAAGCCGCTGAAGGTGGCGGGGATCTTGTCGATGGACATGGGCAACTCATCTTCGGCCAGCATAGTGGTGGCGGGCAGCAGGCGCAACTCCGCATGGGACGGCAGCGTTTCGGCAAGATGATCAAGAAACGATGTCTCCTCACTGCCCGGAGACGTGTGTACCCAGATGTGGCAAGGGGAGTCCATATTTTCGCGCACCACATCGCGGGTGGACAGGTCGCTGGTTAAGAGAGTCAATCCCTCCTGTTTATACTGTTCACCCAGCTCGTCAATACAACTCCGATAAAAGCGGCGCCGGTGCGGCGACATGCGGGCGATGCCGAGAAAGCTATCGTCAAGCTCACGCGGGTTTCCCGTTGACTCGCGGGTTATCAGCCCAACCGGGAGAACATCACGGCCATACTGCGCCCGCAGGTACGAAAGCGCCGTGCGTAAATCAAACTGCTTGAAATGAAATAGAATAATCATCCAAAGGGGTCAATCCAAAGGGGTCAAATCTTTAATCTTGACAAATACATTTTTTCCGTTTTACTATCTGTCATAATCTTTATCTTGACAAATACATTTTTTCCGTTTTACTACCTATCATGGCCCGACCACTTCGTATACAGTTTCCCGGCGCGCTATATCATCTCATCAACAGAGGTAATGAGCGAAAGCCGATATTCAGAGATGATACAGACCGGCGCCAGTTTCTTGCTCTGCTCCGTCAGGCGCTTGACACATACTCTGTTATACTACACGGCTATGTGCTGATGAACAACCATTGGCATATGCTCGCTCAAACGTCGCTTGGCAATGTGAGTGAATTCATGCGCTATTTTAATATTTCCTATACCTCCTATTTTAATCGTCGCCACAACCGTTCAGGCCACCTCTACCAGGGCAGATACAACGCCTATTTGGTTGAGGAAGATGCATATCTCTCTCAGGTTTCAAAATATATCCATCTAAATCCGGTGAGGGTGCATGGGATGAAAACAGCCCCGCCTGAGAAGCGGCGTGACCATTTATTCAGTTATCGATGGAGCAGTCTTCCCGGCTACATTCGAGTTGCCAGTCAGGAGGTTTTTGTTACCTATGATGCGGTGCTTGAAGATTATGGGGGTAATACCAGATACGGGCGAGCAGCATATAAAAAGGAAATCACCGAAGATCTCGTTGGCGGACTGGATATAAGTAAAGATATCGTCGGCCAGGCAATTTTGGGTACCCCTGAGTTTGTATCTCGGATAAAGGAAACATATCTGAAGATCGGACTCGACCGGGAGCGCCCTGCCTTGAGGCAAATTCACAGATACATAGGCCGAGACACCATCCTTGACCAGCTTGCACTCGAGTTCGGCATAACAATTAAAGAAGCATCAATTACCAATCGTCAAATTATAATGACCATGCTTTACAAATACGGTGGAATGACCAACAAAGAAATCGGTAGCCTGTTTAATTGTGATTACTCTACCGTGAGTCAGGGGCGCAAGCGATTGCGGTTGAAAGTCGAGAAAAATGAAAAACTGCGACAGCAGATTGCTGCCATTGAAAACAGTTTGTCAAGGATAAAGATTTGACCCCCTATGAAGCACGAATCAGTGCTCTACTCTACCCCCCCCATGAAGAAGTCTGATTTGCCCGTTAAGCTGTGTGCGGCATGCGGGCGGCCTTTTCGCTGGCGCAGGAAGTGGCGCGGGTGCTGGGATCAGGTCAAATACTGCAGCAAGCGGTGCCGAAACAGCCGCTCCGGGGGGCAGCTCTCATGACGACGCTTCGCTTGATTCTGGGCGATCAACTCAATCACCGGCATAGCTGGTTTGCATCCGTTGATGAGACGGTGATATACTGTCTGTTCGAGATGCGCCAGGAGACCGATTACGTTGTCCATCATATTCAGAAGGTTACCGCGTTTTTCCTGGCTATGCGGGCCTTTGGCGCGGAACTTACCGACGCCGGTCACCGGGTCTACTATCTGCGTCTGGATGATGAACAAAATAGCCAGGGACTGGAAGAAAATCTGATACGCACTATCAAGCGGCATAAGGCCGACCGGTTTGAATACCAGTTACCCGATGAATACCGGTTGGATCGGCAGCTGGGCGATATCTGCGCACGGCTGCCAATCGCCACCGGGGCTGTCGATACCGAGCATTTTTTTACCAAGCGGGCGGCGGTGGACACTTTTTTCGGTGCAAAATCGTATCGACTGGAAACGTTCTACCGCCATATGCGCCGCACCCACGACATCCTCATGGATGACGGCAAACCTGCCGGCGGGTCATGGAATTACGACAAGTTCAACCGTAAAAAGCTGC
>JAEPEX010000155.1_pt1 | contig 45457 bp, 50 predicted proteins | sample 9130951 | NCBI WGS metagenome assembly JAEPEX01 (sample SAMN17228542, study PRJNA684324) | microbial mat metagenome | biome: saline marsh[ENVO:00000054]; feature: microbial feature [ENVO:01000007], biofilm[ENVO:00002034], sulphate-reducing...; material: estuarine water [ENVO:01000301]|estuarine... | reverse complement strand
AAGCCGCCTCCAACGTGTCGCGGGTGCACTGGGCTATCTTCGGTTCCTTCCAAAAATCCCTGAACAGTTCAGGGGCATCCTGATGAGTTTGGGGTTGGCTCTGCGAAAACGCTGCACGCTGCGTCCCGGTCCTTGTTGTCAGCGGCTACCGGACTTGATGAGCCGTTGATCAGCATGCTGTCCGACAAGCGCAAGGATTCTCGCGCCAATGCAGCCGAATGGTTGTCAGAGCGGGGGGTGGTGGACGCCATTGGCCCGATCCAGGCGGCGCTGGCCAAGAAAAAGGACGAGGCCGTGCGCACCGCCTTTCTGCTGGCGCTGTCGCATCTGGGCGCAGATATGTCCGCCTTTCTGGGGCCAGAAGCCATGGCAAAGGCCGCCGAGGCGACGCTGAAGAAGGCGAAGCTGGCGCCGCTCGACTGGTTGCTGGCCTCTGGCTTGCCGACGCTCCGCTATCGCGACGGCGCGCCGGTGCCCGAAGATGTGCTGAAGGCCTGGCTGGCCACGGCGATGCAGCAAAAACAGCCCGGCTGGAACGTCCTGCTGGACCTTTACCTCGATCAACTGGCGCCCGACGACGCAGAAAAGCTCGCCAATCACATCTTTGACGCCTGGATCGCCTATGATTCCGAACCGACGAGCCATGAGGCCGCGCTGGCAGCCGCGACCGAACAGGCACAGCAAATGTACGCCTTCTATCAATCCCTGCGGCCGCCACGAACGATGCAACAGCTGATTGAAGGATACTTCCCTGAACATAAACGCAAATACCCCAATAGCGGGGCGGCGACCAAGGGCATTCTGGCTCTGGCCAAACGCGCCGATCCCACCCATGTCGCCACCACCGCACGCGCCTATCTGAAGAACCATGGCAAGCGGGTGGCCCAGGCCACCGCGCTGGTAGACCTGGCCGCGGCGATCGACACGCCCGAAACCCTGCAGGTACTTGTCGCCGCTGCGACCCGTTTGCGCCAGAAAACCGTACAGGCCCATGCCGGTGCGTTGGTGGAGGCCGCCGCCCAGGCACGGGGCTGGACGGCGGATGAACTGGCGGACCGGACGGTGCCGACGGCGGGGCTCGACGATGCGGGCGTGCTGGAGCTGCCCTGCGGGGTCGAGGGCCGGATTTATCGCGCAAGGCTGGCGGATGATCTGACGCTGATACTGGAAAACCCCGATGGCAAGCCGGTGAAGGCGCTGCCCGCAGGTGACGATGACCAGACGAAAGAGTCGAAAAAGACCCTGACGGCGGCCAGGAAAGAACTGAAGCAAATCGCCAGACTGCAGGCGGAACGGCTTTACGAGGCGCTGTGTGCGGAACACTCCTCGGCCATGGCGGACTGGCTGGCAGACTTCCGCGGCCATCCGGTGATGGGGCGGCTTTCGGAGCGGGCGATCTGGCTGGGGCTGGATGAAGACGGCACTGTGCAGGCCAGTTTCCGCCCCACCGCCGAGGGCGAGTTCACGAATGCCGAGGACGATCCAGTCGACCCGGCGGCCTTTGCCCGCATCCGCCTGGCCCATGCCGCGAACCTGACCCCCGAAACCGTGGCCGCCTGGAAGCAGCACCTGAAAGACTATGAGGTCGAACCGCTGTTTGCCCAGCTTGACCGGCCCTTCCTGACTGTGGCGGACCTCCCCGAGGGCGCGACCCGGATCGATGACCGTGAAGGCTGGCTGACGGATGCCAAGAAGATTCAGGGCGCGGGCGCCAAGCTGGGCTTCACCCCCGGCCCGGTCGAAGACAGCGGCTGGTTCGATCACTACCGCAAGCCGTTCAAGGGTGCGAACCTGATCGCGGTGATCAAGATTTCGGGCGCCAGCCTGCCGGTCCAGGCGGGTGCCAGCGCCGTCCTGCATCTGGAATTCTGCCCGCCCACCCGTCATGACGGGCTGGGCCAGCCCGTGCCCCTGGCCGATGTCCCCCCGATCCTGCTGTCGGAATGCTGGAACGATTATCGTAAAATCGCTGCGACGGGCGCGTATGATCCCGACTGGGGCAAGAAGATACAATGGTGACAGAGGTGGAACTGGAAAAAGCCAAGGATGTGGTGCGCGCCGATCTGGGGCGGCTCAACGAAATTGAACCGGGGCTCGGTGACCGCGCCATCGCCTATGTCCTGGGAGAGCTGGATGAGGTGCCGGACCTGGCCCTTGCTGCTGAAACGGTGCTGGATCTGCAATACTATGATCCCATGACCAATTTCGCCATGCTCGCCTCTTCAACCATGGACCCGTTGGACCCAGCCTACATCATCCTCAATGGCCTTCTGGGCGGATCGAATTCCCCTCAGGGCGCGCCAACGCGCGACCGGCTTCGGCTGTTCGGGCAGGCAATGATGCCCCCTGACGCCTTGGTCCGCTATGGCAAAGTGCTGGCCGCTGCCACACCCAGCCAGCATGGCACGGGGTTGCATGGTGACCCGGCCAACCTGAACGGATCCGGGCATGTGCCCTTTCACCTGAGGGTGATCTTCACGACCATTCGCCTTGGTCTGGTCGATACCACACCGAACGAACGGCATGCCACCTATGATAAGGCGCCATCGCCAGAAACGGCCCTTGCCATCTGTCAGGCAGCGGGCGGTGATCTGGTCGATCTCTTCGATATCCTGTTCACCGGGTGGGAGAGGACCGGCAACATGGCCAACCAGCTGGGCATGCTGTTGAATGTGATCGACCCTGTGGCACTGGCCCAGGCCCGTCCCGATGATCTGCTGGCAGCAGCAGACCGCATAGACGCAGCCGGCCGCGTGGCCATTCTGGACAGGTTGCGCCGGTGGGAGCTTTTCGGCCATGCAGGCCTGCGTGACATGGGCTTTCGCATCTGGGCTGACATCCATCCCAGCGATCAACGCGCGGTGGAGCTCATGTTGGCCCGGATGCCGGTGGAGGCTGCCCTGGCCGAGGCACCCGCGCGGCTCGCGGCAAGGAATGCAGCCGACCGCGGGTTGATGATCCGGCTGCTGGTGGCGCATGTGCAGAACAAGGACGTCCAGGACGTCTTGCGGGCGCACCGCGATACGGAAAAAGCGAAAACCAACATCGCTGCGATTGACACTGCCCTGCGCAGTTTCGAGCGCAAGGCAAGGGATGCCGTGAGCACCGACAAGCAGGGCCACGGCTATCGCGCCATCGATGGCAGTTGGGTCGAAGCCCCGGAGATCCCATTGAAAGTGACGTCCTTCATGCAGCGCCTGGAAGACACGATTTACCTCGGCGGTGGCCATCACCGATGGGGCAAACTTGATCCCGAGGAGCTGTGGCCGAGGGCACTGCGAAACCTTGAACGTCTCCACAGATGGTTCGCCGAGGGTCCCTTGCAGGCGCGCGCGGCGATCAAGGTGGTCGAAGCCTTTCCAAAGACGCCGGAGTCGTTGCTGACACCACTGGAGGCGCGAGCACGGAGGATCACGCCGCGGGATCTGTCGAAAGGCGCGCGCGCCGCCCTGCAGGACCTGCCGGGCCTTTCCGATCGCTTGCTGGGGGAGTTGACCGACAACAGCGCCGCCACCCGCGCGGTGGCGGCAAGCTGGCTGGGCGATCTGGGGGACCCTGCGGCCATCGAGCCGATCAAGGCGCGACTGGCAAAGGAAAAGGATGCCACAGCACAAACGGCCATGCTGACGGCCTTGTCGGTGCTGGGTGCGGATATGACCCCCTTTCTGGGGCCCGAGGCGCTGGCCGCCGCCGCAGCCAAAGGGGCGAAGAAGTCCAGGCTGAAATCGGTCGAAAGCCTGCTGGCCGAAGCGCCCTTGCCGGATGTGACCTATCGCGATGGCACCCCTGTGCCCGAGGATGTGCTGACCGCCTGGATAACGGCCGCGGTGCGCCTGAAACAGCCCGAAGGCCACCCGCTCATGGACCTTTACCTCGATCAACTGGCGGAACCGGACGCCGCGCGTTTGTCGACTTGGATTCTCGAGACCTGGATTGCGTTCGATACCCATGTGATGACGGCAGAAGACGCCCGGCAAGCGGCCCCCGAAGAGGCCAGGTGATTTGCCAAGCAGATGCAGGGCTGGGGCATGACACCGGCGCCACTGAGCGAACTGGAAGAAGGGATGGCGCAGAACCTGATCGGTCGGATGATCAATGACGGGCGGCCCAGTTCAGGGGTGCTGGCACTGGCCACTCGAACCCCGCCCACCCAGGCCGCGATCGCAGTGCGCGGTTATCTGCGCAACCATGGAAAATGCTATCAGCAGGGGCGAGCGCTGCTCAAGCTGATGGCCGGTATCGGCCAGCCCGAAACGCTGCAGGTGCTCGCCGTTACCGCCGCGCGGCAAAAGCAGGCCTCGCTGCGCAACCTGGCCACGGAATTGCTGACCGAGGTGGCCGAGGCGCATGGCTGGACGGTGGAAGAGCTGGAAGACCGCACCGTGCCCGATCTGGGGCTTGATGCCAATGGCACGCTGGCGTTGCCGGTGGCCGATGGCAAGACCTACCTGGCGCGGCTGGGGGACGACCTGGCCTTCCGGCTGGAAAACGCCGCAGGCAAGGCGGTGAAATCGCTGCCTGCGAGCCAGGATGAGACAACCAAGGCCGCCAAGAAGACGCTGGCCGCCGCCAAGAAGGAGCTCAAGCAGATCGCCAAGGCACAGGCGCAGCGGCTGTATGAGGCAATGTGCAGCGAACGCAGTTGGGCGGTGGCAGACTGGCAGCGCCACTATCGCGACCACCCGGTGATGGCGCGGCTGGCCTAACGGGTGATCTGGCTGGCGCTGGATGCGGACGGCGGGGTGACGGCCAGTCTTCGCCCGACGGCCGAGGGCGACCTTACCGATGCCGCGGACGAAGCTGTTGATCTGCAACGCTGCGAACGGATCGAGGTCGCCCATGGATCAAGACTGCCCGAAGCCGACGGGGCCCGCTGGGGTCAGCACCTGGCAGACTATGAACTGGCGCCGCTCTTTCGCCAGTTCGGGCGGCCGGTGCCAAACATGTCCGGCGCAACCGGCAAAGCCATCGAGGACCGCAAGGGATGCGCCACCGATGCGGGCAACCTGCGCAAGATTGCCGGCAGGCTGGGCTATACGCCCGGTCCGATCGACGATTACCCCCATTTCAGTACCTTCGTCAGACCTTTCGTGGGTGCGGGTGTCGTTGCAGTGGTCCATCACTCTGGCATCTCCAGCACCGGGGACGACGCAAATGCCGAGGTGACCCTGCAACATCTGGAATTCTGCGAACTGGTGGGCGGGCAACCTGCCGACCCCAGGGATATCGCGACGATCCCGCCGGTCTTGCTGATGGAATGCTGGAATGACTATCACGAATCACACTACACGACTCCCGTCACTTCCTGGCGTTCCTGAGTTATCCTGCGCCATGGCCTGATTGCGTCGAGTGGGTCGGTTCTGAGCCGGTTTCGGATTTGGGCGAGTCCGATCCGGAAATAGGATTTGGAGTAGTGGCCGTGGCTTTTGCGCGGCGTTGTGTGCTTTCCAAGCTTGTCCGCGGCGGAGCGGCCGGCCCAGGCGATGGCGAGGGCGGTGAGCGACATGAGCAGATCGGGCTTGCGCGGATCGGTCAGCCGCGTGTCCTCTATGTTGAGGCCGCGGGTCTTGGCATCGCCGAACAGGCATTCGATCGCCCAGCGTTTGCGGTAGGTGCGAAGTGCGGTTTGCGCCTCGACGTTGGTGACCACGATCAACCAGTCATCCCTGAGCGGCTTGGCGGCGATGGTCAGAAGCGGCGCGTTGCCCGAGGCGGTGTCCTCTCTGCTGCCGAGACGGGCTCGAAAGACCCGGCTTCGCCGCGCTTGGCGCAATCGGACCCGCAGGGTTGGGTCATGCCCTTCTTCGGTGGTGATGCGGAGGTTGTCTCTGATGCGGATGGCAAAGGGGATATTGTTTTCACACAGGAATTCCATCCAGCCGGCGCCTGCGAATTCACGGTCGGCCAGCAGAAGGCGGATGGTCTTCGCCGGAAAATGTGCGAGATAGCGCTTCATCAGGGCGATGCGCTGGCCCGTATCGGAGCAGCCGCGCCCCTTGATCACGGTCCAGATCAGGGGCACCCGGAACCGGCGGGTGACGAGGGCAAGCACGGGAAAATTCACCTCGGTCTTGCCGATTTGCCAGTTCGTGCGGTCGAGTGCGAGCAGCCACGATCCGTGTTGCCCCAGCAACCGGACCAACAGCGGCAGCGCCCAGCCCTCGTCCAGACGGACGTGTTGGAAGAACCGCTGCAGCCGCCGACAGGTCGATGCCGTCTGCACCGTTCCGGGGCGCTCGCACGCGATATGACTGAGGTTCACACTTCGCGCGCTCACCATGCCGGGCACCATCCGGCACAGCGTCTCCAGACGGCTCTTGCTCAGGTCAATCTCGGGGCGCAGTATTCCCGTGAGGGCGGTAATGGCTCGGTTTGGCATCGGACGTTTCCCTGGTCGGAGTCGTCCCGTTGAATCCATCCAGCCGCCCTCAGCCAGCCCTGTGTCGTGTAGTGTGATCACGAATTCGCCGGATAGGGTAAACGCCCTGGATACAAGGGGTAGGCACGGATGGCGGACGCACAGAAACTGCCGGCCGAGCGGCGCTATGCCGATGAACTGGATCGCCTGAAGGCCGCGGATAGCGACCCGCGCCCGGGCGGGTGGCGCCTGTCGCCGCGTGCGGTGCGGCGGTTCATCCTGGGCGATGACAACCTCGATGTGTCGCGCAAGTTCTTTGGCGACGATCCGCTGGTCGATCGCTGCATCGTCGCGCTGATGGGGCATCAGGGCCTGATGCTGGTGGGCGAACCGGGCACGGCAAAATCCCTGCTGTCGGAACTGCTGTCCGCCGCGATCAGCGGGGATTCGCTGCTGGTGGTGCAGGGATCGGCCGGCATTATCGAGGATCATCTGCGCTATGGCTGGAACTATGCGCTGTTGCTGGCCGAAGGGCCGACGGAACGCGCCCTGATCCCGTCCCCGGTGCTGACCGCCATGCGGGGCGGCAAGATTGCCCGGATCGAGGAACTGACCCGCTGCGCGCCCGAGGTGCAGGATGCGCTGATTTCGCTGATGTCGGAAAAGACCGTGTCGACCCCTGAACTCGGGTCAGGCAGCGAATACCGCGCCGCCCGCGGGTTCAACGTGATCGGCACCGCCAACCTGCGCGATCTGGGTGTGAACGACATGTCGAGCGCGCTGAAACGCCGCTTCAATTTCGAAACGGTCAACCCGATCGCCGACCCCGTGTTCGAACAGCAGCTGGTGGCGCGTCCGGTGCAGGAACGGATGGCCGACTATGACATCGATGCCGCCTTGCCGGAACCGGTGCTGGATGTGGTCATATCGGTGTTTCGCGACCTTCGCACCGGCAAGACCCGGGATGGCGCCGTGGTGGCCCAGCCGAAGACGGTGATGTCGACCGCCGAAGCGGTGAACGTGGCCCATGCGGCGCTGCTGGATGCCGCGTATCTGGACGGGACCGAAGCGTCCGGCGGGCATGTGGCCAAGCAGATCCGCGGCGTCGTGTTCAAGGATGATCAGGACGACGCGCGCAAGTTCCGCGCCTATGTCCATACCATCGCGCGGGCGCGGGGCCGGTCGGATCGCACCTAGCGCCTGTTCCACGATGCCGCCAAGTCGGACTGAGCCCGGCGATGCGCTGATCGGCGCCGTTGCCGATAGGCTGGCAGCGACACCCGACGATGGCGTGTGGTTTGCGCCGGTCCGGCACCATTCCCCGGCCTGCGCCATGGCGGTCCGCCGCATGATCCGTGCGGTGCAGCCCGCGCAGGTGCTGATCGAGGCGCCGCACAATCTGGAGCCGTTGCTGGAACACCTGCACAACAGCGCAACCCGCCCGCCGGTCGCCGTGATCAGCCTGGTCGACGAGTCTAAGGACCGGCGCCAGGCGGCCTATTACCCGTTCAGCGCCCATTCGCCGGAATGGGTGGCGATCCACGAGGCCAAGGCACTGGGGGCCAAGACCACGTTCATGGATCTCGGTACCGATGCGGCGATGTCCCATGTGACGCTTGACCCGGGCCAGCCACTTCTGGGGGTCGATGAACACGTCTTTGACAGTGGGGACTATGTCCGGGCGCTGTGCGCGCGCACCGGGTGCCGGGACGGGTTCGAACTGTGGGATCACCTGTTTGAAACCCGGCTGGGCGAAACCGACTGGCAGGCGTTCTTCCACGATGTCGGTGTCTATTGCACGGGGTTGCGCCTGGCCACACCCGCCGAAGAGCTGGTCGAGCCCCGCAATGCCGAGCGGGAGGCGCATATGGCCGCCGCATTGCAGGCGGCGCGCGCGAAGACCGGCCCGGTTGTCGTGGTCCATGGCGGGTTTCACCTGGCCGCCTTGACCGGGGCGGCACCCGCCGGGTCGGTGCACTATCGGGCCAAAGGCAGCGCCCGGTCCTACCTCATCCGCTATGGCGAGCGCGAACTGGACGCGCTGATGGGCTATGGCGCGGGCCTGCCGCAGCCGGGATATTATGCGCGGGTCTGGCACTGGGCCGAACGGGCCGGCGGGCCGCTCGACTGGTCTGCCGCAAGCCGCGCCATTGTCGCCGATTTCGCAGCCGAGATGCAGAACGACGGCCACCCTATCCCGATCCCCGGCCAGGTCGAATGGCTGCGCACGGCGCAAACGCTGGCGCCGCTCCGCGGGCGCATAGGGGCGCAGCGGCACGATCTGATCGACGGGCTGCAATCGGCGCTGGTGAAGGGCGAAGCCGGCGCCGACATCTGGACCGAACGCTTTCTGGACTTCTTGCGCGGCCGCGCGCTGGGCCATGTGCCGGCGAGTGCCGGGCAGCCCCCGATCGTAGGCGACGCGCGCCAGCGGGCCGAACGGCTGCGGTTCGACCTGACGGATGGGCAGCGCCGTCATCGCAAGCTCGATATCCGGCGCAAACCCGCGCATCTGGAGACCTCGCGCTTTCTGCATGCCATGGCCCTGCTGCAAACCGGGTTCGGAAACCGGACCGCCGGGCCCGATTTCATCAGCGGAAGTCAGACGCGACTGCTGTTCGAGGAATGGGACTATGCCTGGTCGCCCCGGGTGGAAGCCGCCCTGGTCGAAGCCGCCCGGTTCGGCGACACGGTGCCGGCCGCCTGTCTGGGGCAGTTGCTGGTGCGGCGGGCCAAACTGGCCGACGACGGCCAGGCCAACGATGCCGACGCGCTGCTCATGCTGCTGAAGCAGGGCATTCTTGCCGGTCTGGGCGACCGCCTGGTGAGCCTTCTGGACGAAATCGACATGGCCGCGCGCAGCCATGGCAGCTTTGCCGGGGCTGCCAGCGCCATGGTGACGCTGCATGCGATCGAGGCATCGCTTGGTCCGATGGCCATTCCCGACACGCTGGATACGCAGCCCGTGATGCATGCCGCCTATGACCGTGTGATCTATCTGTGCGATGATCTGCCCCATGTTCCGGAAGACCAGGTCGACCCGGCGCTGGGGGCGCTGCGCACCGTGTCGGCGCTGTTGCGCGGCGAGGCGGAAGCAGATTTCGACGGGGATCGCTTTGACGCGGCCATCGACCGGATCGCAGCAGCGGGGCCGCCACCAGCGATCCTGGGGGCTGCGCTGGCCATCGGTGTCCTGAGCGGCCGGCGCACCCGTCAGGATCTTGCGGACATGCTGGCCGGGCAATTGGCCGGGTCGTTGCTGCACCCGGCTGACCGGGTTGGCGGGCTGCAGGGCATCCTGACCATTGCACCGTCGCTTCTGTGGACGGAAGATCGCGTCCTTTGGGCTCTGGACCAGTTCATCTGCGCCCTCGATGACGCGGACTTCATCGCGCTTCTGCCGCATCTGCGGCTGGCCCTGTCGGCGTTGGGTCCGCGAGAGGCGGATCGTGTTGCGGACATGCTGGCCCAGCGGCATGGCGGCAGCGGCGGCGAATACAGCGTGGTGCTTCACGACATCGACGAAGCCACCGGCCTGGAAGGGGCGGCTGTGGACCTCGCCTTGCGGGCGCAGATCGAGAAGGACGGTCTGACCCGCTGGATCGCGGGGAAAGCCGATGGATAGCGACGGGGCAAAACGCCGCTGGCGGCTTGCGCTGGGGCGCTATGCCGAAAACCGGCTGGGCGGATGCAGCGGCCGGGACGGGCGGATGGACCGGGCGCTCGACTACCTTTACGGGCGCGAATATCAGCGGCGCGGGCTGCACAGCCCGGGCGATGGCAAGGACCGGCGGGGCGGGTTGGATGCCACCCGGATGGAGGCACTGACCTGGTTGGGGGAGGCGCGCAAGCTGTTTTCCGAACCGGTGTTCGAGGTGATGCAGACCCACGCGCTGGATCGCTACAACATCACCGAATTGCTGAACGATCCAAAGACCCTGGATGAACTGGAACCCAATCCGGAGCTTCTGAAGACGCTTCTGACCTTTCACGGCCGCGCCGACCCCAAGGTGCGCGACAAGCTGCGCCAGATCGCCGACGAAGTGATCCGAGACATCATGCGGCGCCTGAAGTCAGAGGTGCTGCGCGCCTTTTCGGGCCGCAAGAACCCGTTCAAACGCTCGCCTCTGCACTCGGCGGCAAACTTCGACTGGCGCCAGACCCTGCGCCGCAACCTGAAGAACTATGACCGTGACCGCAGACGTATCATCGCCGACGATCTGCGGTTCGTCGCGCGCGAAAAGCGGCGGCTGCCGTGGAAGATCATCCTGTGCATGGACCAGTCCGGGTCGATGTCCGACAGCCTGATCCATTCGGCGGTGATGGCGGCGATCCTGACCGGGCTGCCCGGGATCAAGGTGGCGATAGTGCTGTTCGACACCTCGATCGTGGATGTGACCGACAAGCTGGCGGACCCGCTCGACACATTGCTGTCTGTGACACTCGGTGGTGGCACCGATATCGGCCGGGCGGTGGAATACTGCGAACGCTACGTCGACAACCCCAATCGCACCGTGTTCATCCTGCTGACCGATTTCGAAGAGGGCGCGGGGCCGCGTCGGTTGTATCAGGCAGTGGCGCGCATGGCGGCGGCGCGGGTGCGGCTGTTGGGCCTGACGGCGCTCGATGACAGCGGCATGGCCTATCACGAAACGACGATTTCGCCCCGGCTTGCGCAGATGGGCATGCAGATTGCGGCAATGACCCCGGACAAGCTGGCGCAATGGCTGGCGGGCGTGATGAGATGAGCCTGCGGGATATCATTGCAGCCTATGACGACACGGCGCTGGAGGCGCTGGCGTCCAAGGGTCTGCTGCGCCGCGCGCACAAGGACATGGCGGCCGGACGGGCAGAGATTGTGCGCTTTGACGCGGATGCCGAAGTCATGGCAGATGGCCAGACAGTGACGATCCCCGAAACCGGCCCGGCGAGGGCGGCCTGCACCTGCAGCGCCAACGGCATCTGCCGTCACATCGTGCTGGCGCTGCTGGCCTTGCGGGGCGAAGCCGTCTCGGACGGGGCTGCGGGGGATGCACCGCCTCCATCCGACACGGTTGCCGAAGCGGGGGCGCCGCCAGCACCCGTGGAACTGGCGCGCGACATGCTGGTCGCGCTGACCGAAGCAGAATTGCGCAAGCTGACCGGTGGCGATTGGGATCAGGCCCATATCCTGGCCGCCACGGCCAGGGTGGAAGCGATCGACCATGGCGTCGCTGTGGCCTTTGGTGCCCCCGAGGCGCGGGTTGTGTTCGTCGATGGCCAACCCGCCAGGGACGCCATCTACAAAGGCCCCAAGACGCGGCTGCGTCTGGTGCGCGCAGCCGCAGCCATTGCCGTGCGCGACGGCGCCGGGGTGGCGCGCAGCGAAGGTGCGGGCGTCGCGGCCGGCACGCTGATTGACGCCAAGATGTGCGGTGACGTTCGGCGCACGCTGCTGGCGGCGCTCGACCAGGTGTTCCGGAGCAATCCGATGCTGGCGGCCGAACGGCTGATGGATCTGGCCATATCCGCCCGCGCCCAGGCGGCGCCCCGGCTGACCGGGCAGCTGATGACCCTTTCGACGCAGGCGGAATGGGCCGCGAGCCGGGATATCCGGTTCGACGGCCGTGCGTTTCTGGTCGGGCTTGCGCGCGCCTACGCCCTGGTCGAGGGGATCGAGGCCAATCCGGTATCGCCGGTTCTGCTGGGCACAATCCGGCGCAGCTATCATCCGGCCGATCCGGTCACGCTCTGGGCCCCGGCGCCGATGAATGGCACACGCCATCGGGTGCGCGGGGGCTGACGGCCTATTACCTGGATCCTGAAACGGGCCGGTTTTTCACCACGGTGGAGGCGCGCGCCGGCGGGTATGATCCGTCCTTTACCCCAGCCAAGGCCTATGGCGCGACGCTCTGGCGTGTCACCTCGGTCTCTGGCGCAATGGGGCAGATCATCCGCCTCGAACGGCCCGCGGTGTCGGATGATGGCCAGATTGCGCTGGGTCAGGACCCGGTGGCGCGCTTGTTGCGGCCGATTTCCGTGGCCGACATTCAGGACTGCCCGGCGCGCATCGACTGCTGGGCGAACCTGCCCGATGCGGTCCAGGCGCAGTCCGGCCGCGGACTGCAGCATGCCGGTCGGCCCATTGCGCTGTTGCTGGGGCCCACGGCCATCGCCGGCGAATACTTCGACGATATCAACCAGCTGTATCGGTGGCCGATCCGCGATGCCGTGGGAGATTTCATCGACCTGTCGGTGCAGCCGGATACCGCTCCCGCCATGGCGCAGCTTGCCGGTCAGCAAACCCATCTTCAGGGTCTTCTGGTGCTGTGTCGGTCCGGGCTGGACGGTCCGACCTATGTGCCGGTTTCGGCGATGGTCATGGAGAAGGACAGCCTGGCCTGCCGCAATCTGCATTTCGATGCTCTGCCGAAGGCCGGCTGGGTGACACGCAGCCGTGCCCGCCTGCGGCAGGCGGCAACACGGCGTCCGGCCCCGATCACCCGCGAGTCCGGCAAGTGGAAGGGGCGCTCGAAGATCGGCGGAGGCCGGCGCGGCGTGCGCAATGCGCTTTACATGCCCGCCCTCGTCGCCATCCGCCACAACCTGCACCTCGCGGAAACCTACCGCAAACTCGTCGATGCCGGAAAACCGGCCAAGCTCGCCATCGCGGCGATCATGCGCAAGCTCGTGATCCTCGCGAATGCGCTCGTCAGGGATGACCGAAAATGGACCGAAACCGCCCCTTGACCAAGACGGATAACTTCCGGCTGTTCCTCGAGGACGGCCGCGTCGACATGGACTCAAACCTTGTCGAAAACGCCATCCGCAGCCCGGCCATGAACCGCCGCAACGCGCTCTTCGCCGGCCACGACGAGGGCGGCCGCAACTGGGCCCGCTTCGCCGGCATGATCGGCACCTGCAAGATGAATGGCGTCGAACCCTATGCGTATTTGCGCGATCTGTTCACCAAACTCGCAAACGGTCATCTCGCCCAAGACATCGAGGCCCTGATGCCGTGGGTCTACGCCCAGCAGGGCCGGCGTGCATAGGGACCTCGTCTCGTAGTCCCTGACGAGCTACTGACCGTCCTCCGCTTCATCACACCGCGACACCCCGCAAGTGTGAAATCAATGGGGCGTGGCCGTCGCTTACGTTGCACCATCTGTCAGGTGGACTAGGGTTCACTATCGCGGAAAGGGGCAACGCATTGGATAAGAACGGCAACAGCGGGCTCAAGCAGGGATCCAGGTCGCGCAGAGCGGCTACGGTGGCCGCCGCCCTCGACGCGGAGTACATCGTTTACCAGTATTGTTTCGTCGAATTCTTCATCGAACACCTTACCGACGTAGGCCGGGCGTTCCGGGGGGATCTGCAGGCGATGTTCGTGCTCGCCCTGATCGGGCAGAGCTGGATCAACGCCGTCCGCGCCGGCAGGCCCAGGGGATCGAGCCCGCCGACCTGCCCCCGGAGCGAACCAGCACCAGCGCCTCGCGCATCGCCGACATCACCGGAATCCCGCGCCAGACCGTTCGGCGCAAGCTGGCCGCACTCGAGGAGCGGGGCTGGATCTTGCGCAACAAGGACGGCTCTTGCCGCCTCGCCCACAGGGACGGTCAGACCGCCGCGAAACGCGACCTGTCGGACATCGACCGCCGGGCGCTGCGGCGCGTCGCGCGCCTGTTCGTCGATATCGAGGCGCTGGTCGCGGCGCAGGAGGCGGCGACGCAGAGCGACCCGGAGGATCCTGCGGAACTAGGTGCTCGAAATGAGCACCAAGGATCTTCCGATACGTAATACCAGCTTGCACTAATCAGAACCCATGCGCCCATTCTCGGAGGCCTATGGTCATGATCCTCGACGGTCGGTCCATGAGGCGGTTCCACGCCTCGCAGGCCAGGGTGACGATGTCATCGTAGCTCTCGAACACGCGGTTCGAGAGCCAGTTCTCGCGGAGGTACTGCCAGATGTTCTCGACCGGGTTCAGTTCCGGCGACCGGGGCGGCAGGGCCAGGAGGGTGATGTTCTGTGGCACGGCGAGGGCGCGGGACATGTGCCAGCCGGCCTGGTCGAGGATGACCACGGCGTGTGCGCCGGGGTCGACCATGGCACTGATCTCGGCAAGGTGGGCGGTCATGGCAGGGGTGTCGCAGCCTGGCATGACCAGACCCGCGCCCTTGCCCGCCTTCGGGCAGATGGCTCCGAAAATATAGGCCGACTGCGTGCGCTGGTCGTGCGGCGCCGAAGGTCGTGTGCCGCGCCGTGCCCAGCGGCGGGTGATCGTGTTCTTCTGGCCGATCCTGGCCTCATCCTGGAACCACAGCTCTATTGCGGTGCCCTCGGGAAGCGTCTCGCGGATTTCCGCCAGCCGGACGGGGAAGTCTTTTTAAAAGCGGCAATTTCCTCCGCGTTCTGGGCATAATGGCGTGGCCGTGCGGAGAGCTTGCCGAAGCCGAGCGCATTGAGTTCCCGGCTCAGGGTCGCCGCGCTCACCGAGATGCCAAACTTGTCCCAGACCCAGGCCGCGAGATCGATCAGCCGCCACCGGACAACGCCGTCGCGCACCGGGTTCGGGCCGCTCTCGACGACCCGCACCAGCGCCGCCCGCTGGGCATCGTCGAGCTTCGGGCGGTTGCCTGGCGGCTTGCGGCCGATCAGACCGGCCGGCCCCTCGGCATTGAAGCGCTCAACCCAGTCACGCAGGATCTGCCGGCCGACACCGCCGGTCTCCGCCGCCTCACCTCGGCTGCCACCGTCATAGATCACCGCCAGCGCCAGCAATCGCCGCGTCTGGTCTGCATCCTGGCTCTGCCGGGCCAGCCGCCTGAGCTCCGCCGCCGTGAAGTCCCTCCGTATCGCCAAAGCGCGTCCCATGCCTGCCTCCATGTCGTTTTCGACACAGAATCAGAGATCGGCTGCAAAGGGAATCCCCTGCGAGAGTCGGTGTCAGCGCAAGTTGGTATAAATTGGCTCCGTAAGCACACCGCGAAGGCTCAGTTTCCGGAGACAGACATGTTCGATCCAGCAAAATTCCGCCTCGACGGTCAGGTGGCGCTCGTCACCGGCGCGGGCGCCGGCATCGGCCGCGGCATCGCCGAGATGTTCGCGGGCGCGGGCGCTTCCGTCGTGGTCAGCGACCTCAAGAAGGAGACGGCGGACGAGGTGGCCAAGGGCATCACCGAGGCCGGCGGCAAGGCGGTGGGCCTCGCCTGCAACGTCACCAAGGAAGAAGACCTTCAGGCGGCGGTGCAGGCGGCGATCGACAATTTCGGCAGCCTGTCGATCCTCGTGAACAACGCCGGCGGGGGGGGGCCCAAGCCCTTCGACATGCCGATGGACGATTTCCGCTGGGCCTACGAGCTCAACGTCTTCGCGCCGTTCCGGCTCACCCAGCTCGCCGTACCCCACATGGAGAAGGCCGGCGGCGGCGCGGTGCTGAACATCTCGTCCATGTCGGCCGAGAACAAGAACGTGCGCATGGCCTCCTACTCCTCGTCGAAGGCGGCGATCAGCCACCTGACGCGCAACATCGCCTTCGACCTCGGGCCGAAGAACATCCGCGTCAACGGCATCGCGCCGGGTGCGATCCGGACGGCGGCGCTGGCCACCGTGCTCACGCCGGAGGTCGAGCAGGCCATGCTCAAGCACACTCCGATCAAGCGCCTCGGCGAGCCCGAGGACATCGCGGGCGCCGCGCTCTACCTCTGTTCGCCCGCGGCGGAATGGGTCAGCGGCCAGATCCTGACCGTGTCCGGCGGCGGGGTGCAGGAGCTCGACTGACGTGGCGCCCGTCTCAGCGCATTGACCAAAACGGGGCCCAATCGGCCCATCCAAGATACAGGGAGACCCCCATGAGTTTCGACGCATTTGCCGATTTCCGCATGGACGGCCACAACGTCATCATCACCGGCGCCGCGCAGAACATCGGCGCGCAGATCGCCAAGACGATCTCTGCCGCTGGCGCGAAGGTCATGATCTGCGATCTGCAGGCCGAGAAGTCCGCCGACACGGCGTCGGACATCGCCAAGGAGACCGGCAACGAAGTCCATGGCATGGGCTGCGACGTGACCAAGGACGAGGACATCCAGGCCGTCGTGGACGCCGCCGCCAAGGCCTTCGGCGGCGTCTCCACCCTCATCAACAACGTCGGCTGGGGCGCGCGCCAGCCCGACCCGGCTGCGATCTCCAGGGAAGAGTTCCTGAAGTCCTACAACTTGAACACGGTCAGCGCCTACCGGATGAGCATGGCCTGCCTGCCCTACCTGGAGAAGGCCGAGAACGCCACGATCACCAATTCCGGCTCGTTCTCTTCGGCCGTGCCGGCTTACGACATCCTGCCGTATGGCACGGCGAAGGCGGCGCTCAACCAGATGATGGTGTCGCTGGCGCACATGCTGGCGGCCAAGGTGCGCGTCAACTCCGTCCTGATCGGGACGGTCATTACCCCGGGATACGCCGATGCCGGCGTCACGCCCGAGATGCAGGAGAAGCTGTCGCATCCCGACAACCTCGTCGGGCGGGCGGGCAAGATGGAGGACATCGCGAACGCGATGCTCTACCTCGCCTCGCCGGCGTCGAGCTGGGTCAGCGGCCAGATCATCAACGTCCACGGCGGCGGCCACGTCACGCGGCTGTTCGGCTAGCCCGCCGACAGGGCGCGTCCATGGGCACCGGGATCCGCACCGCACTCGCTTGCGCCGTCGCCCTGATGGGAGCGGGCTTCGCCTTGCCCGCCCTGGCGCAGGACGGGATTGCATCGGGTGCTGGGCAGTATGGCCCTTCGGTGCGGCCGGTCGGGCAGGCCGCCATCGGGCTGACGATCTCGCGCGTCGAGGTCGAGATCGTCACATCAAGCGGGGACCCGGCGCGGGATCAGGCCGCGCTGCAGGCCGCCCGCGCCGCGACGGGTGTCCTTCGGGGGCGAGCGTACAGGCCCGTCCTCGTCGAAACGGCGCTCGGGTTTCTCGTGTCGGACGGCATGGTACGTTCAGCAACCCACCGCACGGCCTATGAAGGTGCGCGCGGCGCGCTTGGGGTCGTGGTTTCGCTCGATATGTCGCCCGAGCCGCCGCCAGCCCCGGCCGAGGAAGAGCTGGGCTTTCCGATCATCCACAAGGACGATCGAAGCGAGCTTACCTTCATCCTGAACGCCGGCGCCGGTGTCTATTCCGACGTCAACCCGTGGTTCGGCCAGCCGGAGCTTTTCAACGAGTTCAGCCCGATTGCCGGGCGCCTGCCGGGCAGTGGGACCACCTGGGCCGAGGCCTATCTGGAGTTCGGCATCGGCGGCGCGACGCAGATCGGCGACAGCGACTATTACCTGTTCGGCGCAGCAAGCGGTCTTTTCAGCGTCTCGCGCGGTCAGGACATCTTCACCGACGACAACCGCAATTTCCTGCACCCCGACAAGGGCTATGTCGGCCTGCTGTACGCCAATCCCGAAACCGGGGATTCCGCGCAGCTTACCTTCGGGCGGCAGACCTGGACGCTCAACAACGGGTTCCTGATCTCGATGATCTCGGGCTCGTCGAACGCGGGCGAACGCGGGGCGACCTTTCTCGGCCCGCGCAACACCACCGATTTTTCCGCCGTGGCCACGGGTGAGTTCGGGCGCACCCGGTTTTCGCTGTTCTATATCGACCCCGACGAGTTGGAGAACCTCGAGTCCAACACGACCTTTGCGGGCGTCAATCTGGGCTATCAATTCACCGACGCCTTCACGATGGATGCAAGCCTCATCACCATCCCGACGTCGGACTCGACCTATCGCACGCCGGCCGGGGACACGCTGACGCGGGAAGGCACCCTGACCTGGGGCTTGCATGCGCTCTGGCGTCCGAAAAGCCCGGATCATTTCTGGGTTGAAGGCGAGGCATATACCCAGACGAACCCCAATTACGACATGCAGGCCCAGGCCTGGTACGGCACGGTGGGCTACATCTGGGACAGCCTGCCGTGGAGCCCCAGCATTTCCTACCGCTACGCCAGCTTTTCGGGCGACGACCCCGATACCGACAGGTTCGAGCGCTTCGACGGGCTGATGACGAACGGGTTCGGAAACTGGTTGCAGGGGATGTCCTTCGGCAAGGTCTATCGCAACGGCAACCTCAACACCCACCGCATCCAGGCCAACGTCTCGCCCCGCGAGGGCATGAACCTGACCTTCAGCTGGCACCAATTGCAAGCGGACGAGTTGAACAATCTCGGCGGCAATCCGGCGCTATCCCTGCTGACCTCGCGCGATATCGGCAACGAGTATACCGGCACCCTGCGCTGGGGCATCGACCGCAACCGTTACCTGCAGGTCGTGGCGTCGCATGCAATACCGGGACAGGCCCTGCGCAACATCGGGGCCGACAAACCATGGACCACCTTTCAAGCCAGCCTCTACGTCAGCTTCTAAGGCAACCACAACGTCCCGACCGTCGCCGCCGGCCCAAATATGAGCAGAGCACATGACAGACACGAGCCAACCGACCTTGACCCAGGCCCAGATCCTCAAGGGCGCTGCCATCAGCGGCGCGATCAATGCCGTGATCAACGGGGCGATCCAGTTCTTCCTGCTGCGGGGGTCGGGGCCGATGCCGCTGACCGTGGATTCCATCGGAACCGAGACGCACACCGTTCTCGGCTCATCCGTGCCGCTGGCCGTTTCGCTTGCGATGATCCTGACCGCGGTGGCGCACATGACGGTGAAGGTGCCCAGGAAACCCTTCGTGCCGACCACGCTGTGGCTGGTGATCAAGCACGGCCTCTTTGCCTTCGGCACGGTTGTGGCGCTGGCGGTGGTCTGGCAGCGGGTGATGGGCACCGTCGAGGTCGGGCTCGGCACGGCGGTTCTGTTGCTCTGGGTCGTCGCCGGGCTCGTTGCGGCCATCGTGAACTACATGACGATTTCCGCGATCGTGGAGAAACCGAAATGACCGAGGTTCCCTGGGGCCAGCTCTTCGGTCTTCTGTTCATGACGATGGGGCCGATCCGCGCCATCGCGGTCTTTTCCCGCGTTGGCACGGATGATGCCCAGCCCGAGGTCAGGTCGCTCGCCAATCGTTCTGCATTGCTGGTGGCCGGAGCGTTTCTCGTCGCGATCCTGATGGGCACCGGGGCGCTCGGCGCCTGGGGGATCAGCTTCCCCGTCTTGATCGGTGCGGGCGGCGTGGCCCTCTTCGCGCTTTCCCTGCAGACGCTGCTTGCGCCCCCGGCCTCGGGCGTCCCGCTGGACGCATCGAAGGTCGAAGCGGCGACTGTCGCCTTCCCCGGCCTGTTCCCGCCGATTGCCGTGGTGGTCTCGCTGATCTTTGCGGTGGCCTTTCCCGGCGTCGAGACCCATCTCACGATCATCGCGATGGGCCTTGGTCTGATCGCGCTGAACTGGCTTCTGATGCTGCGCTCCAAGGCGATCCTGCGCGCCATCGGGCCCGTGCCTCTGCAGCTCTTCGGCGCTGTCTTCGGCGTTCTTCAACTCGCATTGTCGCTCCAGTTCATCCACGACGCAGCCGCAATGTTGTGAAGCTGGATCGGGTGGCAGGAAATGAACGCGTCTGTCCGTTCGAGAAACGCGCGGGACGCCATCCATCGCGTCTTGAAACGGGAGCCCAACGCCGGGGCCGGCAGGTCGACGGCGTCGCGGTCGGTGCGTCATGAAGAGTGACGAAAAGGCGAGGCTCGAGCGCGCCCGTGACGCCCTGATCGCGTTGCGGATGCAGGCAGTGTCCCAGCCCGTTGTGTAGGAGGCCGCGCGCGGAGCCTGCGGCGTAGCGCGAGCCGCGCGGCCGTGTGTGACGCTGGCAGCCACCGTCGATCTTCGGAGATGGCGTGGATGCCGCTCTCCCCAGACGGCATCGCAATGTACCACACTTGCGGTGTTGAAACACAAGCTGAAGGAGAGGGCATCCATGAAAGAGCTTACCATCATCGGCGTCGATCTGGCAAAGAACGTGTTCCAGCTTCACGGGGCTGCGGCGGACGGGTCGGTCGCTTTCCGCAGATGTCAATCGGCATCCAATCGTGACCCCTTATCGGCGTCCAATATTGACCCCCTTGGAGCTGAGCTGGCCCGGCGCTGCGTAGTCCCCATGTAACGCAGCGGCGGCGGGCCAGTGGGGGTGCCGTTTGGGTTACGCTCGGTTCTTGAAGCGCCAGCTTTCGTTGCCGGTTTCGACGATCTCGCAATGGCGTGTGAGCCGGTCGAGGAGCGCGGTGGTCATCTTCGCATCGCCGAATACCAACGGTCATTCTCAATGACCGTTGGTATAACGCGGTTTCACCTTGACGATGGCGATCCCGGCCCTGGTCAGCGACTGCTCCAGAAGCCTGTGACAGGGGCCGGTGGGTTCGAACACGACCCGCGCGGGCGCCTTGCCGATCCAGCGCATCAGCGCCTTGCAGCCGGGCTTGTCGTTCGGAAACTGCCGGTGCTCGCCGGTCGCCAGCTGGAAGGCGTCCAGAACGGGTTTCGAGATGTCGATGCCGGTGGTATCCTGCATTGTCTTTATCCACTTCCTTGTCTTGTCATCCGGGCCGCGAAGCCCGGGTATCCGTTCAGGACAGAAGATGAAGACGGGGGCGGGCCCACTACGGCACGGCGCCGGAGACGGCCCAGCTTCTCTCGATCCGACCCCCGCCACTGCCCACCATAAATGGCGTGGCGGGCAGTGGCTCCCTTTTGCCTCGGGAGCCGGGGGAAGTCATAAGACAAGAGCTTCAGCTGGCCCGTCGCACCGGAGGTGCGCCAATCAATAATGGCAGGCACGCCTTCGGCGTGCCGCGTCCAGCACCTGCGATCGTTCCATTCGTTGTTCTCCTCAGGCTGTCGTAGCGGTCGCAATTGGCCACAGGCTCGCGGCCCAGCCGTCGCGCGGAACGCGCGCCTCTGGCGCGACGCATCCGGTGTTGCAATAGTCAAGGGTGGCGGCGGTTCGTCGTGCTGGAAGCACGCCTCTGGCGTGACGACGCGCCAGGATGTTCAGAACGACACCGGCGGAATGGACGTTGTGGGCCAAAGCCTCGGCGCAGGCGGCTTCGACGGCGTCCAGGCCATCGGTGAGCACGGCCCCGAGGATCTCGACCACCTGCCGGTCGCCGCCGCGCTGTCGTTCGAGCTTGCGCTGCACACGGCGCAGGGCCGGTGGCAGATCCCAGTCCTTGAACGGGGCCCCGTTGCGCAGTGCGCCGGGCTTGCGCGCCAGGATCGGGATGCAATACCAAGGCGCAATGAGTTTGACTCATTGCGCCAGTTCCGCCTCCCGCCCCGCCTCCCCGCCCGACCACCAATCTTGACCCTTGGGATGGGCAGGATTGGTGGTCGGGCGGGGAGGAAGGGCGCGGGAGGCGGCGAACGGTCATTGTCAATGACCGTTGGTATAATGGAGCGGATCGTAGATCGTCTGTAACCGTCCGGTGTCAGTGCTCTGGCGTTCTTCCTGCGTGGCCTGTTACGCTGCCGAAGCAGCGTAACGCCAGGGGAGCAACTCGGCCAACCGAGTGATCTTGTAATCGGCGATTTGGCCCAGAACCCAGGTAAGCCAGGCTTGGGGGTCGACGTTGTTCAGTTTGGCGGTTTCGATCAGCGTGAAGGCGATAGCCATGGCTTTGCCGCCCCCCTCGGAGCCTGAAAACATCCAATTTTTTCGCCCGATGGCCACCGGCTTGACAGCGCGTTCGGCGCTCGACCATTGTTCTTGAACCAATGGCGAACAAGGTCTCGTTGTTGTCCAACTCCAGGTGGCCGTTGCTGAGATATGGCCGCGCCTTCGGCATCCGGCCCAGGGCATAGCGGATGGCCTGGGCCAGGGGAGACTTGCCTGATAGCCTGGGCAGCTGCGCATGCAACCACTCTTCAAGTTGATCAAAAACCGGTTTTGCCCGGGCCTGACGCACCGCCACGCGGTCTTGGGGTGCCATGCCCCTGATCTCCTTCTCGATGGTATAGAGAAGCGCAATCCGGCGGATGACCTCTTCGGCGATGGCACTGCCCTGTGAGGAGAAGACGTCCACGAATTTGCGCCTGACATGCGCCATGCACGCCATCTCGTCGGCTTTGTCATCGCCGAACAGCCCGTTGAACCCGGCCAGGGCTCCGCCCGTTCAGCCCTCAATCGGTCCCCCGGGGGCTGTTGAAAAAGCCCGAGCTCCTGATTCACTTCCGCTATGAGGTATTGGGAGGCTGCGATGTTGGGGCGGAAAGAACGAGATCAGTTGGAACTGTTCATCACCGGGTCGTTGCGGAGTTCGGTTCCCGATGACCACGTTCTGGTGAAGATCGATCATGTCCTCGATCTTGGGTGGCTTCGCGCTGAGGTGGCTGATCTTTATTGTGCCGAGAATGGCCGTCCTGGCATCGATCCCGAAGTTGCCGTGCGCCTGATGCTGGCTGGCTTGTGTCGCTCGGCTTCGTTCATGACCGGCGGTTGATGCGCGAGGCACAGGTCAATCTCGCGATCCGCTGGTTCATCGGCTACGCGCTGCACGAGGCCCTGCCGGATCATTCCTCGCTGACGCGCATCCGCCAACGCTGGGGCGAAGACGTCTTTCGCCGGGTCTTTGTCCGTGTTGTGCAGCAGTGCCGGTTGGCCGGGCTTGTTTCGACCGAGACGGTCCGCATCGATGCCAGTCTGATCCGGGCGAATGTCAGTATGGATGCACGGGTCGCGCGCCATCTCGATGCGGTGGAGAAGGCCAATAACACCGAGCGGGATGCGCGCACGAGCGGCGCGTTCAAGAAGCTTTGCCGCACGGATCCGGATGCGAGTTGCCAGCGGTTGCGCCACCGGTTCGAGAAACCGCTGGCGACGGCAACGTCGTCGAAGGCGCCGTTGCGGCCAACCTGCAAGCAGCACACGGCGGTGGATGACCAGGAAGGCGTCGTGGTCGATGTCACGCCGCAGGCGTGCCTTCGGCACGACGAGATTGTGACCGGTGAACAGCATGACACGGGCCGGTTCGAAGAGCGCCTCGACGCCATCGAAGACACAGTTGGGGCTCCCCCGGACCGGATCACGGCGGACACGATCCATGGCGTGGGGCGGGTATACGCCGCGCTTGAACGACGCCAGATCGAAGCGGTCATTCCGCCCCTTCGCACCACGCGCCGCAGGGGCGCGAAGGGCTTTGCGACCGGGCGATTCAAGTTCGATCCCCATCACGACGTTGTCCGGTGTCCGGCGAAGAAGCGGCTCAAACCCCGTAACAGCACGAAATCCGGCAAGTGGTATCGTGCCGACCGGCGCGACTGCGCGCGTTGCCCTCTCAAGGCGCAGTGCCTGCCGCAAGGTGTGCCATCCCGTCGGGTGCATATCGTCGCCAACCATGCGACTATCCTGCGGGCCCGGCGCAATCGCACGGCATGGGGTGACGAAGAACACGCGATCTACTCCCGCCACCGCTGGCGAGTGGAAGGCACACACGGCACCGCCAAGACGCTTCATGGACTGAACAGAGCCATCCGCAGGGGTCTCGAAAACACGAAGATACAGGCCCTCCTGACCGCCATCGCCATGAACCTCAAGAAATCGGCCATCGCCACATTCCTTATCCACCGCACGCCTGCGGGACGCTGCGCCCGGTGGACGCCGCTCCCAGCTACATGACCGAGGTTATTCAACAGCCCCATCGTGACCGTTATCCGCCTCCCGCCCCGCCCCACCTCCCCGCCCAAGCACCAATCTTGGGCGTTGTTGCATGGAACTGGCAGAAATGAGGGGATTCCTCTCTGGCGGGGAAAGTGATTCACGCTTGGGATGGTACAGCGCATCCTCAACTCTCCGGCCCCGAACCCGAAGGTGACCGTCCGGTGTCGCCGCTCTGGCGCTCGTCCCGCGTGACCTGTTACGCTGCTTGGGCAGCGTAACGCCAGGGGAGCAACTCGTCCAGCCGAGTGATCTTGTGATCGGCAATTTGGCCCAGCACCCAGGTGAGCCAGGCCTGGGGGTCTACGTTGTTCAGTTTGGCGGTTTCGATCAGCGTGAAGGCGATAGCCATGGTTTTTCCACCACGCGCGGAGCCTGAAAACATCCAATTTTTTCGCCCGATGGCCACCGGTTTGACAGCGCGCTCGGCTGCGTTGTTGTCCAGATCCAGGTGGCCGTTGCTGAGATATGGCCGCGCCTTCGGCATCCGGCCCAGGGCATAGCGGATGGCCTGGGCCAGGGGAGATTTGCCTGATAGCCTGGGCAGTTGCGCATGCAACCACTCTTCAAGTTGGTCAAAGATCGGCTTTGCCCTGGCCTGCCGCACGGCGGCCCGGTACTCGGGAGCCATGCCCCTGATTTCCTTCTCTATGGCGTAGAGTAGGGCAATCCGGCGGATGGCCTCTTCGGCGATGGCGCTGCCTTGCGAGGCGAAAACATCCACGAACTTACGCCGCACGTGCGCCATGCACGCCATCTCATCGGCTTTGTCATCGCCGAACAGCCCGTTGAACCCGGAGTATCCATCCGCATGCACCCAGCCCTTGTAGCCCAAGAGGTGAGAGACGGGATGTTCACCCTTACGGTCCACCGTGAACTGGTACCAGACACAGGGCGGCGATTGCCCGGACCAAGGGCGTTCATCACGCACATAGGTCCAAACCCGCGCCGTTTTTGTCTTCTTGTTGCCGGGGGCCAGCATCTTCACCGGGGTATCGTCTGCGAAAAGGGCAGCGCCCTGGCGCACGATCCGCCCAATCGCATCGGCCAGCGGTTCCAGCAGAGCCGTGGATCGGCCAACCCAGTCAGCCATGGTGGAGCGGTCCAGATCGATACCTTCACGGGCAAATATCTGGCTCAGGCGATAGAGCGGTAGGTGATCGGCATATTTGCTGACCAGAACATGGGCCAGCAAGCCGGGTCCTGGCCGCCCACGCTCAATCGGACGCGATGGCAGCGGCGATTGCACGATGGCTTCGCAGCACGAACAGGCCTTGCGCGGGCGGATGATCCGCTTCACCTTGAAGCGTCCTGGCACATATTCCAGCTCTTCGGTCACATCCTCGCCCAGAGTACGCAGGGTTCCACCGCACCGACCGCAATCATCGCCAGGCGACAGTTCTTCGTCTTCCCGATCCAGATGATCCGGCAAAGGCTTGCGGCTGTGCTGGCGCTTCGACTTCCCGGCATCCTTTGTCGGGGATGGCGGGTTGGCCTGCGCCTCTGCCGCCTGGACGATCTCGGCGTCCTCCTGCAGGTCGAGACGGAGTTGGTCGAGACCTTCGGATTTGCTGCCAAAGCGATGGCGGTTGGCGCCGTGAAGCTGGTGCTGAAGTTGCTCGACCTTGAGGCTCAGCGCCTTCACCTCGTTGGCCAGAAGACGGTTCACCGCCTTCAGCTCGGCGGGGTCTTCAGGGGTGATATCGAGATCTTTCAGCATCCCCATTCCATACCACTTCAAGGATCAAACGTGAATCCCTAAAGCGATCAAAGGCTTGTATTTATTGCATTACCCAACACTCAGCGGGCGCCACGTCCTGTTGGGCATCCGCCAGTCTATGCCCTCCAACAGCATGGACAGTTGCGCAGGCGTGACCGCAATCTTGCCATCCTTGGCTGCTGGCCAAACAAACCGGCCCTTCTCAAGCCGTTTGCTGAAAAGGCATGCCCCCTGGGCATCCCACCAGATAATCTTCAACAGGTCGCCACGCCGACCACGGAACACGAACAGATGGCCGGAATAGGGATCAAGCTCCAAAACCTTCTCGGCCTGCGCCGCCAGCGTATTAAACCCACGCCGCATGTCGGTCACGCCCGCCGCCAGCCAGACCCGCGTGTTGGCCGGAACCGGGATCACGCCGACAGCCCCCGGATTAGCCGCGCCAGCGTATCGGGATCATAGCAGCCGCTGATCCGCATCCGGTGACCGCCTGCAAGCTCGATCTCGATGTGGTTGGGTACAGCGGTTGCGATCTCTGGAGCCTTCGCCTCAGCGACGATCTCCACCGGCAGAAAGCGCGGTTCCACCGGAGGCGACGGCACCGCCGCCGGATCCGACGCGTATCGGGGGTCGCGCAGCCACTTGAAGATCAGGTTCGCGTTCACCGCGTAGCGCCGCGCCACCTGCGCCACGGAAACGCCCGGCGCCGTCGTCTGGAAACAGATCGACCGCTTCTCATCATCCGTCCAAAGCCGCTTCGTCCGACGCGCCACGCCATCACCATAGTGTCCACTATCGATGGTGGACACTATCCGCCTCTATCCGCCAGCGGCAGAGCGGTCAGACCGGACGCTTACACCCGAAGTCCATCTACCGCATAACGAACTGGCGCGCGTACAACCGGGCGCTGGTGGCGCGCGGGTCGATAACCCTTTGGGTCGACGCGTCCGTGCTCGCCGGCTGGGGGGCGGTTGGCGGCAAGGGGTGGCGCGAGAGCGACGTGGCGATCCTCTGCGCGCTCAGCCTGCGGGCGGTGTTCGGGCTGACGCTGCGCCAGACCCAGGGGTTCCTGCACGATGTGACGCGGCTGCTCGGGGTGGCGGTCCCCGTGCCGCACTATTCCACCTTTTCCCGTCGCGCGGCCGCGCTCACCCCTGCCGACGCTGGCGCGGCCCTCCGGTGGTCCCGTGCACCTTGCTGTCGACGCCACCGGGCTCAAGGTCTATGGCGAGGGTGAGTGGAAGGTCCGCGTCCATGGCAAGGACAAGCGCCGGGTCTGGCGCAAGCTGCACCTGGCGGTCGACACAGGGACCGGCGCGCTGCACGCTCACGCCCTGACCGTGAGCGAAGCCTCCGACGGGGGCGAACGCGAGGGCCTGCTCGCCCGCACCGCCGCGCCGGTCGCCGCGGTCTGCGCCGACAAGGCCTATGACAGCTTCGACGGCCATGCCGCCATCCTCGCCCGCGACGCCCGGGCCGGTGATCCCGCCGCGCAAGGGCGCCGCGATCCGCCGGCCACCGCGACGCCAGGAGGTGCCCCCACAAGCGGCGCGTCGGCGGCCGGCATCGCCGAGGTCGGGCGCGACGCCTGGAAGGCAGAGAGCGGCGACCACCGCCGCGCCCTCGCCGCGCCCGCGAAGCTGCGCCAAGAAACGCCGATCGGCCCGCGCCTGCGCGCGCCGTTACGATCGCCAGAGGGTCGAGGCCGCCGTCGCCCTGCGCCGCATCGACCGCTTCACCGCCCCTGCCATGCCCGGTGTATTGTGTACTAGCATTCGGCAATGGCCATTAGCATTCTTCAACTGCGACCATGCGGGATGAAGCGCGATGAACTGCGACCGGGGGGTCGGGCTGGGTGCGCCCGAGGGGGGCGGAACGCCCCCGCGGTTCAGGTGACCGGGTCTCCGTCTGGCTCGGGCACCGGGCAGGGGTAGCGGCCGCGGGCGTGCCTTGCTGACGCGGGAAATTCGGTTTCTAAACGGCTGCGCGATACCGTTTCCCAACGGGACGGGCGCAATAGCTTGATATTGCTGGGCTAACCGGCTTTTCCGGTGTGCCGCAATCGCGCGCGAGCGGGCAAGCGTCAAGCCATTGATTTTCCATGGCCCGGGAACGATTGCGGACCGCGATTGCGGGCTCCGTTACCGGGCCTTCAACGGCTCTTGAAGCCGCTATTCTTCGGCGCCACCACGGGTCACGCTGACCTGGACGAAGGGCGGGTGCGCGGCGGGCTTTCCGATGGTGTCGCGGGCAACGATCAACATTGCCATACGTGGATGGTCGCCGGTCCGGTCGCAGTGTTCCCGCAGTTCGCGGACAGCTTCCGCCAGATACATCCATAGCGACGTCGAGATCAGCGGCTGCCCGATGGCAAACTTCTCGAAGCTTGCATATTTGTCGCCATGATCGCGGAACAGCCGCGCCAGAGCGAGCGGCAGGGCGTGTTGCTCTTCGTCATTCCAGAGCATCGGCGCGGTGGTGAAGCTGTAGCTCACGTTGCCCGGGCCGGCGGTAAGGTAGCGATCCGGAACCGCGCCTTTCTTGCGCCAGGAAACGATGGCGCTGTGGCTCACCTTCAGTGAGCGCGCGAGATCGGCATCGCTCGACACTCCGAACCGCTTCTTGAGCATGTCGATGGCGATAACTGCGCGATTGGTATCCTGTGTCATTTTCGTCTTGACCCGTGCAGGAGTTGCACATATCGTGCAACCCACGTTCTGATACTGAAGGCTCTACCCGATGAGTAACAAGGAGTCGGCTTCTATTCAAGAGGTAAGGGCCGGCTTCGTTCGCCAGGGAACGAGCCTGACAGCGTTCTGCCGGGAACAGGGTCTTGACCGCCGTCATGTGCATTCCGCGCTTTCGGGGCGGTGGACCGGCCCCACCGCAAGCAAAGTTGCGGCCCGGGTCGCGGCGGCGTCGCGAGGCGACGATGCCTGACGCGGACTGGATATCGCTGGCGGACTTCGCTGCGGCGGCCGGAATAAAGGAACCCCGGGTAGCGCGCCGCGTTTGCGCAAAGGCCGCAGCTGGCAAGCCCTGGAAGGGGCACCTTCTGGCGGTGCGGCACGTGCCGGGCCGGGGCGGAAAAGGTGGCCTGCGATGGGAGATACTGGCGGACAGTCTGCCCGACATCTGCCGCGCGCGCCTTCCCGTTCCGGCCATGGCAAAGGCCCCGGCGGAACCCCTGACAGACTGGCAGCGGGATACCCTTGCCTTTCGGCGCCACCTGGTCCAGCAGGTGTTGACGGAAGCGCCAGACAAGGGAACGCCCGCGCGGGCTGCGGCCGTCGCGCGCATCGCCGCGCAGACGCATCTGTTTCGGGGTAAGGCGAAGCGCGTCCATCAACGGACGCTTTACGCGTGGGTTCGGGCTGCCGAGGAAGCGGGCGGTGCCGGGCTTATCCCGCAGCGGCCGAGCAATGCGGGGCAGCCCCGCGTTACGATCTCGCGCGCCTATGACAAGGGGATCGATCTGGACGCCGCGACGGTGGGCACCATCGCACGGGAGATCGAGAAAGAGGCCGAAGGTCTGACGATCCGGACCCATTACAGTGCCCGCATGATCGCATTCATCTGTTCCTCGAAACTTGAACGTCTGTCCCGCGCCGCAGGATCGAAGCTGAGCGCGGCCGAGCTTCGCCGCCTCTGCAAGCTCGATGGGCGATGGGCGCAGCGATGCCGCGACCTGATCCCCGTCCGGGAATTCAATCTCGACGCCAGCCGATACCATGATCGCCGCGCGCCGCGCACCGCGCGAACGCCACCCGCGACGCCGATGGAGGTTGTTTTCAGCGACGTCTGGAACTGCGATGTGGCGTTCCAGACCGACAAGGGCGCGGTGGTGCGGGTCAAGGTGATCGCCTGGCAGGACGCCTGCACACGCTATGTCTGGGCGACGCCGGTGCTCATCCACACGGGGGCGGGGCATGTCCGGAAGGAAGACGTGGTGGACTCCTTCCACCATCTGCTTTGCGATGCCGGGATGCCGCGCATCCTCTATCTCGACAACGGCGGGGAATTCGCGGCGCTTGGCCGGGCGTTCGACGAAGTGTGGCCTGATATTGGCGCTATGTTGAAAGAGCGCGGCCGGACGGTCCACGCCAAGCCCTACAACGGCCCCGCCAAGGGCGAGATCGAACGCTTCTTCCTGAAGCTGAAAGAGGTTTTGTCCGGTGGCCAAGGCTTTATCGGCGGCGACCGGATGCGAAAGAAGACACAGACGCATGGCAAGCCGCCCGCGCCCTTCGTCGGCACCGAGGCCGAGATCGCCCGGCACATACAGCGGGCGGTCGAAATCGCCAACAATCTCCCCATGCCCGCGCTTGACGGCCGTTCCCCGTGCGAGGCCCTCGAAGACCATATCCGGAAGGGCTGGCAGCCGACACGCTGCGACGCCGACGCATTCGACGCGCTGATCTGCAAGCGCGAGATGCGCGCCCTTCGCCAGGGTGTGATCCAGGTCAACGGCCAGCGCTTCTATCATGACGAACTCGCGGCCACGGTCGCGGACGCGGTGGAGGTGCGCATTCCCCTGCGCAGCGGCGCAAACCGCGTGTGGGTCGGAAAAGATGGCCAATTCCTGTGCTGGGCCGCCCCGGACAGGGCCTTTGACATGGTCGATGGAGAGGGGGCGAAGGAGTCCGCCCGGCGCAACAAGCTGGCCCGCGAAGCGGTTCGGCACATCAACGCGAAGCGTCCCCGTGTCGATGGTATGGCGGCGCTGGCCGATGCGGTTGGTCTGTCACCCGCCGCCGGGGTTGAGCCGTGTGCAATCGTCAAGGGCGGGGCGGCCGCCGATGCCGCCGCGCTTGCCGATGCGCGCCATGGCCAATCCGACGCCGACCGCGAAACCCTGCTGGCCGATATGCGCGCGTATATCGAACGCGATGACGCTTCGGAGGGCGGCGCATGACACCCCAGCGAAAGGTCCCCATCACCATGTCTATAGTGACAAAACTGCATCCTTCCGAACCCGCCCGGCCTCCCTTTGTCGAAACGTCGGTTTCCTTGACGCTCGCCGGTTCCGTGAAGCTGATCGCCCGGACCGGCGGCATGGGATGGCTGACCGGGGGCCGCGGTATCGGCAAGACCTACTATTTCGAGCACCGGCTCGAAACCGACGCGGCGCGCTTTGGCATTTCGGTCAAATATATTGTGCTGAATGCGCTTTCCGGCAAGTCGCCCCGGGCATTCGCCGAGGAACTCTGTGGCCGGACGCCGCCCGATCTCGCGACCGCATACCGCTGGACAGAAGCCGCAATGTCCAACCTGATCTATCCGGCTTTCGGCGGCCCCGCAACGCCGTCGGTATTGATCATTGACGAAGCCCAATTCGCCAAGGGCGAACTCGTGTCGATGTTGCGCGGCATCTGGGACTCCTGGGAACGCGAGCGGATGGCGGCGCGGATCGAAGGCCGCGCGCCACATACGCCGGGGGTGTTGTTCGTCGGCAACTCGGTCTTTTGCGACCGGACCAGAGCCGAAACTGAGGAATTCCTGCGCAACAAGGATCGGCTTCTGATTGACGAGACAATCGCCCCGCCCAGTCGGGCGGATTGCGAGGCGGTGGCCGGGACCTACCCGTTCAAGGATGCGGAAGCCCCGGCGCTGCTGGCAGAGATTGGCGCGAAGAAGTCAAATCTTCGCGTCATGGAACGGGCCTATCGCCTTGCCCGCGAACTCGCGCCCGCCGGGCAGCTGCCCGGCGCGGCGGAGATCAAGAAGGCAATCAAACGCATCGGAGGATGACATGATGCAAACGACACCGAAGACCCCGGATCGTCCGGCGGGCGAAGAATACGACCCGGCCATCGCCGCGCTGCGCGACGCGGCCGGGATGGCCGGCGCTCTTGCCCGGAAGCTGGAACGGGCCTGCCACGAAGCCGCCATCGAACAGGCGGTGAACCGGGCCGTGGCCGAGGGCAAGATCGCACCGGAGCAGCGCGGTGCATATGTCGCGTTTTGCCACCTGGAGGGGGGGCTTTGCCGGTTCCGCGCCATGATGATGGCGAAGCAGCGCGGCGCGGGCGCGACCTGACGGATGGGGGGGGCAGCAATGGAACACGTCACCAGGCGCCAGATCGTCCTTTTGCGGGTTGCGCAACGCAAGCTCGGCCTGAGCGATGCGGCCTGGCGCACGATCCTGGCCGAGCTTGCGGGCGTGGCCAGCACCAAAGAGCTCGACCGGGACGGTTTCGACGCGGTGCTGGCCTATCTCGAATGGCGCGGCTTCCGGCCGGCCGTGCCGCGCGGGCCGGATTTCGGCACACGGCCGGGCATGGCCACGCCCGGGCAGGTGGCGCTGATCCGCGAATTGTGGTTCGAATACACCGCGCGCAAGGGCACCGAGGACAGCCTCAACACATGGCTGCTGCGCAGCTTCAAGGTTTCCGCGCTGCGCTTTCTGACCTGCGAGGGCGCGCGCAAGGCGATTGCGGCACTCAAGGCGATGAAGGCGCGGGCGCGGCAGGCGGCCTAGGCGCCGCCTGCATCCCGGGCCAAAGGGGGGCGGCGCGCTGGCGCCGCCCCTTTCGCGTTTCCTGGGCGTCCGGCCGCAGACGCGCTGAGCGGCCCGCTGACGGGCGCCTTTCCCGGCGGCCGTCCCACCCCCCGAACCCCGCCGATGCCTTTAACACCCCCTTTAACGGCGCGCTCCGGGCGGGTTCCGCGGGGCGGGGGCTGTCTGCGGGGCGGTCGGGGGCGGGGATCGGGGGGGGGAAGGCGCGCCCGGGGGGGCGGAACTCCCCCGCGGTTCGAATGACCGGGTCTCCGTCTGACTCAGGCGCTAATGGAAAGTAGCACGCCGCGGGCGGCCTGGCCAGCCCTGTTCAGCTTGCCGCGGCGGCGCCACCGGCAATGTTGAACCGACCGCGCAACCGTGTTAGGGTTCGGAGGCGCCTGAGTAAAGTATCCCGTCAAGCCTGGCTCTGACCAGCGGGGGAAGTGACGTCCCCCCAGGCGCAACCCTGAAAACATTCCCTGGCGAAAGAATTCCGCGCCTCTGCCATGGTCCCGGCCATGGCGGACGATCTTGAATTCCCTTCCTGCGAGAACTGCGCGGCCATCGGGCTATACGTTGCGCCGATGCTGCGCGCGATGGAGGCCGAGATCGGCGTCGAAGAAACCCGCGCCTTCCTGCTTGCCCATGGCGGGCGCGACTATGCGATTGCCGCGCGGCCGCCGGCCCAGCTCCCCGCTGCCTTGCGCCCGGCCGATGCCTGGCTGCGCGCTGCCAAGGGTCCGGGCCGGATCACGCTGCCGCTCGGCCCCGTGGCGCGGCGCGCCAGGATCGCCTGGACGCTTTACCGCGTGCTCGCGCAGGGCGCATCGCTGAGCGGCGCCGCAGCCCGCTGCGGCTGTTCGCTGCGCACCGCCACGGGCTGGCGCGCGCGCCTGACCCGCGACGGTCTGCTTGCCCCCGCCCCTGCCGCCCGAACCCCATAGGAAAGGACCCAAGGCCATGATCACCAACCCCGAAAATATCGAGCTCGCCTTCAAGGGCTTCAAGACGGTCTATACCGATGCCTATTCCAGGGCGCCGGTCAATCACACGAAGGCTGCCATGCGCGTGCCCAGCTCGGCCCGCGACGAAACCTATGGCTGGCTCGGCCAATTCCCGCAGATGCGCGAATGGCTGACCGGCGAACGCGAGGTAAAGGACCTCGAAGCGCACAGCTTCACGATCACGAACCGGCGCTTCGAAAGCACCGTTTCGCTGACGCGTGCGGATTTCGACGACGACCGGCTGGGCGTTTTCAGCCCGATGTTTCAGGAATTGGGGCATCTGGCGGGACAGCATCCTGACGAATTGGTGTTTGGCCTGCTGAAAGACGGGTTTTCGGAAACCTGCTATGACGGGCAGTACTTCTTCGCTACCGATCATCCGGGCGTTGATGCGAATGGCGATGCCACCACGATTTCGAACGTGCAAGCCGGGAGCGAGCCCGCCTGGTTTCTTCTGGACACGTCGCGTGCGGTCAAGCCCATCATCTGGCAGACCCGTGACGATTACGAATTCGAAAGCGTGACCCGGCCTTCAGATGCGCAGGTATTCATGACCGACACCTTTCTCTATGGGGTCCGGGCGCGGGTGAATGCGGGCTATGGCCTGTGGCAGCTGGCCTTTGGCAGCAAGGACGTGCTCAGCGCCGCAAATTATACCGCCGCGCGGGCCGCCATGCAGATGCTGCGCGGCGACAAGGGCCGGTTTCTGGGCGTCAAACCCACCGCGCTTGTGGTGCCGCCCGCGCTCGAAGACGATGCACGCAAGCTGCTCAACACCGAGACCAATGACGGCGGCGGGTCGAACCCCTGGAAGGCGACGGCCGAGCTGATCGTCACCCCCCATGTCGCGGAGTGAACCGATGCACAATCTCGAAAACGGGCTGGCCGGGCCGGTCGAACTGGACGCGGCCAGCGGTGCCGAAGGCGCGGCGGCGCCCGATTGGGTGACGCTGTTGCCCGCCGGGCCGGACATCGCCGGGCGCAGCGGCCGCCGGTTCCAGCTGCCGCGGGAGGCGGCCGAAGCCGTTGTCGCGGCGTTCCGGACCAATGGCGCCGATCTGCCGGTGGACCTGGAACACAGCACCGAGATCAAGGGGCCGAAGGGCGAAGCCGCCCCGGCGGTCGGCTGGATCAAGGAGCTGCGCGTCACCGGCGCCGGCGCGGTCGAAGGCCGGGTCGATTGGACCGGGGCGGGCCGCGGCCTGCTGGCGGAGCGCGCCTATCGCTATCTCAGCCCGTCGGTTCTGTTCGACCGGGCCAGCCGCACGATCCGCCGCCTGGTCAGCGCCGGGCTGACCAACAAGCCCGATTTCCGCATGCCCGCGCTGGCGCGCGAAGACGGCGCGGACGGCCCGGGCGATGCCCCGGATGCGGCCGGGCCGCTGGCCGCGGTGGCCACCGCGCTTGGCCTCGATGCGGGGGCAGGGATCGAAGCTGTCCTCGATGCCATTGCGACGGCGCGCAGCCCGGACCCGGCGCGTTTCGTGCCCGCCTCCGCGGTGCGCGAGATGATCGCCGAACGCGGCCGGATGGTGGCCCGGATGCGCGAAGACGAGGCGCGGGCGCGGGTCGATGCAGCGATCTCCGGGGGCTGTCTGCCGCCTGCCATGCGCGACTGGGCGGTTGCGCATTGCCGCCAGGACCCCGCAAGCTTCGATGCGTTTCTCGATGCCGTCAGCCCGGCCTTCGCCTGTCTGTTCGAAGCCAGCCCGGCGGCACGGGCGCCGCAGACGGATGACGGCGCCGCCGCCGAACGGATCGCCCGGCAACTCGGCCTCGCGCCGGACGCCTTGCGGGCGTGAGCCTCAGCCGGCCTCAGGGGTGAGGGCCGGTTGTGGGCCAGCGGAAGGAGACCTTGGGATGGCAGGCCGGGGGCACATGGCATCGGAAAATCGCGGCGATGCACAGCTCTGCCCCGGGCCGCTCTGTTCCTTCCGCTGGCCACCCTGTTCCGTGCTGCATGCCGTGGCAGAGCTGCGCGCCGCGGCGCATCTCTGTCAGGACGCCGCGGCACGCATCGAAGCGGCCGCAAACGCGCTTTCAACCGCGCTTGAAGACCCCGGCAAACCGGCTTCGGCGGCGGCCGATGCGCTGGCCGCGGCGCTTGACGGACCCGGCATGGCGGCCGGACCTGCCCCGATGCGCCAGGAGCGCCGCGCGGGCGTGGCCCCGCGGATCGATGGCGACCCCGAGCTCGAAGCCTTCATCCGCGCCCGCATCGATCACATGAGCTTCGCGCGGCTCGCCCGGGCGGTGGCCGACGCCTTCCCGCCCGAACGCCGCGTGCACCCCGCCACGATCCACCGATGGTGGCAGCGCCAGACGAAGCGCGACAAGCGCACCCCGCGGCGCGGCGCGGCCGATCCATAGGGCTGGCAATGTGGCCTTCAATGAGTTTTCTGGCGAGCCGCAGCAGGGCGAAAACTGACCCGATGAAGCGGGCCTTCAAGCGGGGTTAAAGGCCCGGTAACGGAGCCCGCAATCGCGGTCCGCAATCGCGGTCCGCAATCGTTCCCGGGCCATGGAAAATCAATGGCTTGACGCTTGCCCGCTCGCGCGCGATTGCGGCACACCGGAAAAGCCGGTTAGCCCAGCAATATCAAGCTATTGCGCCCGTCCCGTTGCGAAACGGTATCGCGCAGCCGTTGAGAAACCGAATTTCCCGCGTCACCGGAAGCATCAGGATCGCCTGATCCAAGCAGGGGGAAGGGGGCGATCCAGGCCACCTCTCGTCCATGCAACTACGCCCCAATCTTGTCCTATCCAATTGGCAGGATTGGTGGGCGGGAAGGGGGGGCGGGAGGCGGACCTGGCGCAATGAGTCACACTCATTGCAGCTTGGTATGATGTGCCCGATACCAGCGATCATTCTCAATGACCGTTGGTATGAGGCAGCAACTGCCGAAAATCCCGGCAAAAACCAAACCGGCCGAGGCCATTCGCTACGCCCTCGGCCGCATGCCCAATGCCCGGGCCTATCTCGAAAACGGCCAGCCCGAGCCGGACAACAACATCTGCGAGCGGTCAATCGGGCCACTGACCCTTGGCAGGAAGAACTATCTCTTCATGGGGTCCGAGGGCGGCGGCAACGCCGCCGCAATCGCCTACACCCTCATCCAAACCGCCCGCATGAACGCGGTGGACCCGAAGGCTGGCTGACTTGGGTCCCGACCCATATCGCAGATCACAAACTCAACCGTATCGACGATCTGGCCCCCTGGAACTGGCGGCCAGAATAGCCGTCAAGGCCAGTGAGACCGGACGGATACCGACAAGGGGCGGTTTTTTTGGGATTTCATGGCGGCGTTCGGGATGGCCATCATCAACGACGACTTCGCCGCACTTACCGGTTGCGCGGCACATCTGGAAATCCTTGGCCGACGCCCCCGCGATGGTGGCACGATTTTCTAGAAAATCGTGCCCGGACAGAGTTTTCTAGAAAACTCTGTCCCATCAAAGCGCCGTGCCCTTGATTCACTCCGCCGACAACGGCACCCGAGGCGACACGGCAATTGCCCGGCACGGTCACACGGACGCGTCCCCAGTAACGGTTTGCCACAATCGACGTCGCCACAAAGAAAAGAGCGATCCATGCGAAATCAGACACGCCATTATAGATGGCCCAGACGCGATCCGATGTGGTTCACCACATGATTTCGTTTACAAGTGCCCTTGCAACAGACAAACCGATCCAGGCCAGGTGGAGAGCGCGCCACCCGTGATCCGCCATGTGGATGGAGTAGTCGAGCGTGCGCCGAAGCAGGCTTGGACGGAGACACATCCCGAGACCGATCATCGCCGCGAACACAAGCGAGCCGACTGTGTTGCTGACCTTTACGTAGGTGGTATCGTTCAGGATGAGGCCGCTAGCCAGAAGAACGATGGTCAGCCCGAATATGGAAATGGCCAGAAGCGGCAAGGCGCGGTCCCAACGCCAACGCAGGAAGACAGCCAGTGCCGTTGCCACGGCCGCCAGGCCTGCGCCTGCGAAGATGCCTCCAAGCGCGTTTCCTAGCAGGAAAGCGGGGCCCGGAGTCAACTCCGCAATCAATCGCTTGTCCATGGTGACCGTCCGGCAATGACGCTGGCGCGCCGAGCCTCGGGGCGTTCTGCGCCGCCGGTCGATCGTAGCGCCGGGGGTGCAGCCCGTCCAGACGGGTGATCTTGCGATCGGCGATGCCGGCGCGCACCCTGTTGAGCCAGGCCGGGAGATCGACGTCGTTTATCTTTGCGGCTTCGATCAGGGTATCGGCCATGGCGGCGGTCATTCCGCCATCGGACGCGTTGACGAAGACCAACGGCTCCCGATCAGGACCGTTCACCGCCATGGTCGAGGGCCGACGGCATCAGGTCACCGCCGCGCGGGCGTGGAATTCCGGCCGGTCCCAGGCCGCGCGCGCCATCACCTCGGCCAGCGCGTCGATGGCACGGTCGATCTCGGCCGTGCCGACATAAAGCGGCGCGATGCCAAAGCGCAGGATGTCGGGCGCGCGGAAATCGCCGATCACGCCCCGCGCGATCAGCGCCTGGATGATGGCATAGCCGTTTTCATGGCGAAAGCTGACCTGGCTGCCGCGCGCCACGGGGTCGGGCGGGCTGGCCAGGGTCAGCGCCGGGCAGGCAGCCGCAACGCCCGCGACAAACCGCTCGGACAGCGCCACCGAACGGGCGCGGATATCGGCCATCGCCACCCCGTCCCAGACATCGAGTGCCGCATCGAGCACCGCCATCTGCAGCACCGGGGGCGTGCCGACCCGCATCCGTTCGACGCCGGGCGCGGGCCGGTAGTCGGGCTCGAAGGCGAACGGCGCGGCATGGCCGAGCCAGCCGGCCAGCGCCGGCTCGATCGTGTCGGCAAGGTCCGGCCGGACATAGATGAAGGCCGGCGCGCCCGGCCCGCCATTGAGGTATTTGTAGGTGCAGCCGGCGGCGAATTCGGCCCCCGACCCGGCCAGATCGACGGGCACCGCGCCGGCCGAATGGGCCAGGTCCCAGATCGCCACCGCGCCGGCATCCCGGGCGGCCCGGGTCAGCCCGGCCATGTCGTGCATCCGCCCGGTGCGATAATCGACATGGGTCAGCAGCAGGGCGGCGACCTCGTCGCTCAGGGCCCCGGCCACCGCCTCGGGCGGCACGATGCGCAATTCGTGACCCTGCCTCAGCATCCGCAACAGCCCCTGCGCCATGTAGAGATCGGTCGGGAAGTTGCCGCTGTCCGAGAGCACCACGCGGCGCCCGGGCCGAAGCGCCAGCCCGGCTGCGAGCGCCTGAAAGATCTTCACCGACAGCGTATCGCCCATGGTGATCGTGCCGGGCGCCGCCCCGACAAGCCGGCCGATGCGCGCGCCGACGCGCGCGGGTGCGGCCATCCACCCGGCCCGGTTCCAGGCCGTGATCAGCATGCGGCCCCATTCGTCGCGCAGCACGGTCGCGGCCCGTTCGGGCCGCGCCCTGCGGCAGCGGACCCAGCGAATTGCCGTCGAGATAGACCACCCCCTCGGGCAGGTCGAACGCCGCCCGCGTTGCGGCGAAATCGGTCAAGCGCCGCCCGCGCGCACGACCAGCACCGAACAGCTTGCATGGCGGACGACGCGCGCCGCGTTCGGCCCCAACAGATAGTCGGCCAGCGCGGGCGTGTGCGAGGCCATCACGATGGTGTCCACGCCCAGCCTCCCGGCGGCCTCCAGCAGCCGGTCATAGACCCGGCCATGCAGCACATGGGGGTGGACATCGACCCAATCGGGGATATGCGCGGCCACCCAGTCGGTCAGCTTTCGGCCGACCTCCTTCAGGGCGCGTTCCTCGAAGCCCTGCTCGAAATAGCTGCCCACCACCGACAGGCCGAAATCGGGCACCACGGTGACGACATGCAGCACGCTGTCGGGGTTGCACAGTTTCAGGGCGGCGGGCAGCGCATGTTTCCAGCTCGCCTCGGCCGAAAGGTCGACGGGCAGCAGCAATGTCTTGAACATCGGACTTGCTCCTTCAGAAGGCCGGTTTGGTCTGGCGCCGCCTTTGCAGCAGGATCACCAGCCCCAGCAGCAACAGCGCCGGGATGTAGAAGATCTGCGCCGGCAGGCGCGCCGCGGGCACCTCGACCCCGGCAAGCGCCACCGGCACATCGGCATAGAAGTCGAAATCGCCAAGTTGCTCGGCCATCGCCGACCCGAACATCGGCTCGTCGAGCCGGATCGCATCCCCGTCGGGATACAGCAGCAGCCCCGAACTGGCCAGCCGCTCGGCCCCGGTCGCGCCCTCGGCATAAAGGCTCAGCGTGGTCTCGTGGGTCTCGCCGATGGCGTCGATATCGGGGCCGCTGACGGTCAGCCGCAGCGCCGTACCCTCGGCCACCTCGCCCAGCACCTGTTCGAATTGCGCCGGTTCGACGCTGCGGAAGGGCGACTGGACCATGTCGAGCCAGACATTGGGCACGAACAGGGTGAAGGCGACCAGCAGCAGCGCCAGGCTTTCATGGATGCGCGAGCGGGCCAGGAAATAGCCCTGCGTCGCGGCGGCGAACAGAAGCATCGCGATGGTCGCGGTGACAAAGACGGAGCCCGCCTGCAGCAGGCCCTGCAGGTGCCCAGATCGACCCCATAGAGGATCAGCGCCGGGTTGAAGATGAACAGAAACGGCAGCGCCACGGTGCGCAGGCTGTAGAAGAACGCGGTGAAGCCGGTCTTGATCGGGTCGCCGCCCGACACCGCCGCGGCGGCAAAGCTGGCCAGGCCCACAGGCGGCGTCACATCGGCCATGATGCCGAAATAGAACACGAACAGATGCGCCCGCGATCAGCGGCACGATCAGCCCCTCCTGCGCGCCCAGGCTGACGACGACCGATGCCATCAGCGACGAGACGACGATATAGTTCGCCGTGGTCGGCAGCCCCATGCCGAGGATCAGCGAAAACAGCCCGATCAGCACCAGCATCACGATCAGGATGCCGCCCGACAACTGTTCGACCAGCGCGGCCAGTTCGGTGCCGGATCGGGTCTTGGTGACCGGTCGCCACGATGATCCCGGCCGCCGCCGTCGCCACGCCGATGCCGATCATGTTGCGCCGCCCCGGCGATCAGCCCCTCGCGCAGATCGACAAGCCCGGCCATGAACTCGGACGCCAGCGCGGCGCCCTGGCCGCGCATCACGCCTTCAGCGGGCGCTGGGTGACGATGATGAACAGCATCAGCGACGTGGCGAAGAAGGCCGATTTCGCCGGGCTTTGGCGTTCGACCATCAGGAACCAGACCAGCACGACGATGGGCCAGGATGTAGTGCAACCCGGTGGCATAGACCTCTTTCACCGTGGGCAGCACGATCTTTTCGGCGTTCGGGTCGTCGACCTCCAGATCCGGGCGGCGGGCGGCGACCGCCACCAGCCCGACATAGAGGCCCAAGAGGGCCACCAGCGTCACCGGGCCGGTCAGCCCGGGCGCCGCGGCGCGCAGCGCATCGACCCCATAGATCAGCGCGGTGAAGCCCGCGCCCGCCACGGCAAGCCGACCAGAAACTTCCAGATCATTCCGGCAAAGCTCTTGGCTTCGCCAAGTGCTGGCATGTCCTTCTTCAGCGCCTCCAGATGCACGATATAGACCAGCGCGATGTAGGAAATGACCGCCGGGATGAAGGCGTGCTTGATCACCTCCAGATAGGGGATACCGATGAACTCGACCATCAGGAAGGCGGCCGCGCCATCACCGGCGGCATGATCTGACCGTTGACCGAGGACGCGACCTCGACCGAGCCGGCCTGTTCGGCGGTGAAGCCCACCCGCTTCATCAGCGGGATGGTGAAGGTGCCGGTGGTGACCACATTGGCAATCGACGAGCCCGAGATCACGCCGGTCATCGCGCTGCCCACCACGGCGGCCTTGGCGGGCCCGCCGCGCAGATGGCCAAGCCCGGCAAAGGCAAGCTTGATGAAATAGTTGCCCGCGCCCGCCTTCTCCAGAAGCGAGCCGAACAGCACGAACAGGAACACAAAGGCGGTGGACACCCCCAGCGGGATGCCGAACACCCCTGCCGTGTCGAGCCATTGCGCGGTGATCAGACCGGTGAAGGACAGCCCCTCATGCTCGATCAGTTCGGGGATCAGCCAGCCGGTGCCGAAATAGGCATAGGCCAGAAACAGCGAGCCGACGATGGTCAGCGCCGGACCCAACGCGCGGCGCGACGCCTCGAGCAGGACCACGATCCCGACGGCCCCCAGGATCACCTGCGTTTCGGTCGGCAGCCCCGACGCGCGGTCATCGCCAGCTGGTCCGAGAACCAGAACACGTAGAAGGCGCACCGCCCCCCACCGCCGCCAGCGTCCAGTCGGCCAGCGGCACCCGGTCGCGGGGCGAGCGTTTGAAGGCGGGATAGGACAGGAAGGCAAGAGGATGGCAAAGGTCAGGTGGATCGGCCGGGTCTGCGACGAATTCAGCACCGGCAGGTATTGCGCGAACCACAGCTGCGGCTGCGCGATCCAGAGCTGGAACAGCGACCAGGCCAGGGCCAGGCCCGCGATCAGCCAGGCGACAATGCGGCTGGACGGATCGCGGGCGCCCGAATCGACCGACGCGACCAGATCCTGCAGTTCCTCATCGGTGAATTGCCGCCCCCCCCCCGGCTGCTGTTCCACCATCACACGCCCTCGCCATTCCATCGGAAAGGGCCGGGACGCGCCTGCTGCACGCGCCCCGGCCCGGGTTCAGTCAGGATGCAGGCTGCCGATCACTCGATCAGGCCGGCTTCGCGGTAATACCGCTCGGCACCGGGATGCAGCGGCGCCGACAGGCCGTCCTGCGCCATCTCGGACGGGTCGAGATCGGCGAAGGCCGGATGCAGGGCGCGGAACTGGTCGATGTTCTCGAACACCGCCTTGACGACCTCATAGACCACATCGTCGGGCACATTGGCCGAGGTCACGAAGGTCGCGCCGACGCCAAAGGTCGTGGTATCCTCGTCATTGCCGCGATACATGCCGCCCGGATCGTGGCGGTGCGGTAATACGGGTTCTCGGCGACCAGCATGTCGACCGCCTCGCCGGTCACGTCCACCAGCACCGAATCGCAGGCCGTGGTCGCCTCCTGGATCGAGCCCGAGGGGTGGCCGACCGTGTAGACCATCGCATCGATGTTGTTGTCGCACAGCGCCTGGCTCTGCTCGGCCGCCTGCAGTTCCGAGGCGACCGCGAAGTCGTCCATGGTCCAGCCCTTGGCGTCCATCAGCACCTCCATGGTGCCGCGCTGGCCCGAGCCGGGGTTGCCCACATTGACCCGCTTGCCCAGCAGATCGTCGAAGCTCTCGATGCCGGCATCGGCGCGCGCCACTACGGTGAACGGCTCGGGATGGACCGAAGACGGCGCGCAACCCCTCGAACGGGCCCTGCTCCGAAGCGCGAGGTGCCGTTATAGGCGTGATACTGCCAGTCCGACTGGGCCACCCCGAAATCGAGCTCGCCACCGCGGATCGCGTTGATGTTGTAGATCGAACCGCCGGTCGATTCCACGCCACAGCGGATGCCATGGCCCTCGTCGCCGCTGCGGCCGCGGTTGACCAGCCGGCAAATCGCGCCGCCGGTGGGATAGTAGACTCCCGTCACCCCCCGGTGCCGATGGTGATGAACGTGTCCTCGGCACTCGCGGCCGGCGCCATCAGCGCCCCGGTCGCGAGCGCGGCAAGCGTCAGTTTCAGTCTGGCGTCATATTCGTCTCCTTGATCGTTGATTTCGGACCCGGCGGGGCCGGCGGCCATCGGGCCGGGCACACACCGGTTCGAAACGATGCGCAGAACGGCCGTCCCGGCCATCCTCCCCGGGTCGCATTGTGCGTCCGACGTTTGCAGTCGAGCAACTTCAGCACCAGCTTCATGGTGCCAACCGCCATCGCTTTGGCAGCAAATCCGAAGGTCTCGACCAACTCAATCTCGATCTGCTCGAAGATGCCGAGATCGTCGAGGCGGCTGAGGCGCAGGCCAAGCCACCATCCCCGACAAAGGATGCTGAGAAGCCAAAGCGTCAGCACAGCCGCAAGCCCTTGCCAGATCATCTGGACCGGGAAGATGAGGAGCTGTCGCCCGGGATGAATGCGGTCGCTGCGGTGGCGCTCTGCGCACTTTGGGCGAGATGTGACCGAAGAACTGGAATATGTGCCAGGACGCTTCAAGGTGAAGCGGATCATTCGTCCGCGCAAAGCCTGTTCGTGCTGCGAAGCCATCGTGCAATCGCCATTCGCCATTGTCGCTCGGACCAATGGCGCGACAAGGCTCATCATCGCGCCCCATCGAACGCGGGCGGCCAGGACCCGGCTTGCTGGCCCATGTTCTGGTTAGCAAATATGCCGATCACCTGCCGCTCTATCGCCTGAGCCAGATATTTGCCCGTGAAGGCGTTGATATTGATCGCTCCACCATGGCCGACTGGGTTGGTCGCTCAACAACCCTGCTGGAGCCACTCCGCGGATGCGATTGGCGGATCGTGCGGCGCGGCCCGGCGCTTTTTGCCGACGACACCCGGTAAAGATGCTGGCCCCCGGCAACAAGAAGACCAAAACGGCGCGGGTTTGGACCTATGTGCGTGACGAACGCCCTTGGGCCGGTCAGTCGCCACCTTGCGCGTGGTACCAGTTCACGGTGGACCGCAAGGGGGAGCATCCCGTCTCTCACCTCTTGGGCTACAAGGGCTGGGTGCATGCGGATGGGTGAAGCCCGGTTCGCGCAGCGACAATCGGTCCGGGGGGCTGTTGAATAACCTCGGTCATGTAGCTGGAGCGCGGCGTCCACCGGGCGCAGCGTCCCGCAGGCGTGCGTGGATAAGGAATGTGGCGATGGCCGATTTCTTGAGGTTCATGGCGATGGGGTCAGGAGGGCCTGTATCTTCGTGTTTTCGAGACCCCTGCGGATGGCTCTGTTCAGTCCATGAAGCGTCTTGGCGGTGCCGTGTGTGCCTTCCACTCGCCAGCGGTGGCGGGAGTAGATCGCGTGTTCTTCGTCACCCATGCCGTGCGATTGCGCCGGGCCCGCAGGATAGTCGCATGGTTGGCGACGATATGCACCCGACGGGATGGCACACCTTGCGGCAGGCACTGCGCCTTGAGAGGGCAACGCGCGCAGTCGCGCCGGTCGGCACGATACCACTTGCCGGATTTCGTGCTGTTACGGGGTTTGAGCCGCTTCTTTCGCCGGACACCGGACAACGTCGTGATGGGGATCGAACTTGAATCGCCCGTCGCAAAAGCCCTTCGCGCCCCTGCGGCGCGTGGTGCGAAGGGGCGGAATGACCGCTTCGATCTGGCGTCGTTCAAGCGCGGCGTATACCCGCCCCACGCCATGGATCGTGTCCGCCGTGATCCGGTCCGGGGAGCCCCAACTGTGTCTCGATGGCGTCGAGGCGCTCTTCGAACCGGCCGTGTCATGCTGTCACCGGTCACAATCTCGTCGTGCCGAAGGCACGCCTGCGGCGTGACATCGACCACGACGCCTTCCTGGTCATCCACCGCCGTGTGCTGCTTGCAGGTTGGCCGCAACGGCGCCTTCGACGACGTTGCCGTCGCCAGCGGTTTCTCGAACCGGTGGCGCAACCGCTGGCAACTCGCATCCGGATCCGTGCGGCAAAGCTTCTTGAACGCGCCGCTCGTGCGCGCATCCCGCTCGGTGTTATTGGCCTTCTCCACCGCATCGAGATGGCGCGCGACCCGTGCATCCATACTGACATTCGCCCGGATCAGACTGGCATCGATGCGGACCGTCTCGGTCGAAACAAGCCCGGCCAACCGGCACTGCTGCACAACACGGACAAAGACCCGGCGAAAGACGTCTTCGCCCCAGCGTTGGCGGATGCGCGTCAGCGAGGAATGATCCGGCAGGGCCTCGTGCAGCGCGTAGCCGATGAACCAGCGGATCGCGAGATTGACCTGTGCCTCGCGCATCAACCGCCGGTCATCATGCACAAAGCCGGGGAGGAAACCCGCCAACATCAGCCGCACTGTAACCTCGGGTCGATACCGGGCCGGCCGTTATCAGCGCAATAAAGGCCGCCTACTTCAGCGCGAAGCCACCCAAGATCGAGGACATGATCGATCTTCACCAGAACGTGGTCATCGGGAACCGAACTCCGCAACGACCCGGTGATGAACAGTTCCAACTGATCTCGTTCTTTCCGCCCCAACATCGCAGCCTCCCAATACCTCATAGCGGAAGTGAATCAGGAGCTCGGGGCTTTTTCAACAGCCCCGGGGGACCGATTGAGGGCTGAACGGCGGAGCCCTGGCCGGGTTCAACGGGCTGTTCG